>CENF01023128.1_pt1 | contig 11429 bp, 15 predicted proteins | sample 361291 | NCBI WGS metagenome assembly CENF01 (sample SAMEA2619399, study PRJEB7988) | marine metagenome | isolation source: saline water (ENVO:00002010), including | reverse complement strand
TGACGCCATCTAAAACTATCAATCATAGTGTAAGTCCTGAAAGCGGAGGTAGTGCTCCGCTTTCTTTATTTTCGCTTGACATTTATAGAAAAATGAAATACAATATATAAGAATCAGATATGAATATATTTTACCTAGACGAAGATGTAACCAAAGCTGCTCAATATCACAATGATAAACATTGTGTTAAAATGATATTAGAGTATGCTCAATTACTATGTACTGCTCATAGAGTACTAGATGGCCAGAGAATGGTTATTACTACAGACAAAGGTAGAAAAAAAACAATTCATAAACACCCTAATCCGAATTTAGATAATATATTATATGGCGCTGGCTGGCTACAACATCCTAGTGCTATATGGGCAAGAGCTTCAAAAGCTAATTACGAATACTTGTATGCTTTATTCAATGCATTATGTACCGAGTATACACACAGGTATGGCAAAATACATTTAACGTATCAGAAATTAAATGATATACTAAAACACACTCCACAAAATATAGATTTCGTAAAACAATTTACACAACCTACAACTGCTATGCCAGATGATGTTAGGAATAGTGATAGTCTAAAAGCGTATAGAGATTATTATAAGAAATACAAATCACACCTTGCAGTATGGACTAAAAGAGATACGCCTAGTTGGTATTAATATGGCATATGGTGGCTTTGATGTATATAAAATATATCTAGGTGTTAAGTTACATTTTACAACAGACACCTACGACTATTATAAATATAGTGGAAAGGTAAATGCAACATTGGATTCATTTACTAAACGGAAAGATAGATACTTCTTCTACAAGTTATCTACAAGATATAGTCCAAGTGAAGTGCTTGAATTCTTTGTAAGTAATTTTGTTGACGATAGTAAGAAATGGATTGGTAACTTATTAAATGACGATGGACACAAAACCTACCTCAATTACAGAAAATATTTTGAGTCTTTTGACTACAGTTTACGAAACAGTATTAATAGTATTGTTTATGACTTTAGCAGGAGGGGTATTTCTTTTGATGATGGTTTCAGCGTGGTTAATGGGCAACATCCTAGAATGCTACGCTTACTTATTCAAAGGAGAGTTAACTTCCCAACCGCCATCATCATTGACTCGGTTCTTAATTTTATTAAAAACTGGGATAAACAAATTACGGAAAAAGTTGTGTGGCCTGATATGTCCAGAAAACTCAAAAAAATGAAACCATTTATATCATTTAATAGAACTAAAGCAAAATTAATAATGAAGGAGATTATAACTAGTGAACTCAAATCTTAAAAAGAAAATAAACGGCACGTGGACTATACAAGAAATATTAGAAGCAATGGAGGTAATATTAAATGGAAGAGTTAAGTAGAACATATGAAGTCATAGATAACTTCTTACAACCAAAGGTGTTTGATAAGATAAAGAAAACAATAATGGGTAATTACTTTCCTTGGTTTCATTATGATGAAATTGTAAGAGAGAACGAACATAAAAAAGATTTAACATTTTATTCAATGCATATGTTATATGATAATGACAGACCAACATTTCAGAATTCTTTTGAACTAATGGATCCAGTTTTGGGTGAGTTAATGAAACTTGATGACCCTAGATTTCGTATGAATACTTTAATAAGAGTAAAAATTAATAACTATCCTAATCAAGGTACATTTAGAGAACATACTAAGCATACAGATTGGCCGAGTAAGGGTGGTTTAAACCGTAAGGCGTGTTTATTTGCTATAAACACTTGCGATGGATATACCAAGATAGATAATGGAAAAGATTCAGTTAAAATTGATAGTAAAGAAAATAGAGCAATATTATTTGATCCAAGTATTCCTCATTGCAGTACAAATACAACAAATGATACAAGGAGAGTTAATATAAACTTTAACTATTTTTAATGGAACATATAGTAATAGACAATTTTTTAGATAAGAAAGATTTTGAAGACATACAATCAAAGGTAATGGGTAGATACTTTCCTTGGTTTTATTATGATACAATAGTAAAAGAATCCGAAAGAGGTCAAATAGGTAATCAATTTTTTAATATGCATATGTTATATGATAATGATAGACCAACATTTAATACATCTTTTGAATTAATGGATCCAATTTTGAATAAATTATTTCAACGTGATGATGATTTTAAGTTGAGAACTTTAGTAAGAGTAAAAATAAATTCATATCCAAATCAAAATAAATTTATTGAACATAGTATGCACCAAGATTTTCCACCTAGTAAACTACCATATAAGACGTGTCTATTCTGTTTAAACACTTGCGATGGATATACAAAACTTGAAGACGGTACTAAAATTGATAGTATTGCTAATAGAGCAATCTTTTTTGATCCAACTTTTGAACATTGTAGTACAAACACAACAGACCAACCACGGAGAGTTAATATAAACTTTAACTATTTTTAATATGATAATGACAGATAAAGACGCTGACGATTATTATAAAATGATAAAAGAACTAGAAACAGAAAAGAAGTCTGCTAGAGTATTCTGTATTGGTAATGGTGAAAGTAGAATTGGTATAGATTTAAATAAGTATAAACAATTTGGTAAGATATATGGTTGCAATGCCATTTATAGAGATTATCCGAACTTATGTGATGTGTTAACTGGTGTAGACCACGGCATAGTCCACGAAATGTACCACGCTGGTATGGCACAAAAGATACCTTGTTATTTTAGAAATTGGACTAAAGTGCCTGCTCAATCATATAACGCAGTTATGGAAAGTGGAGTACCTAAAGAAGATTTAGAACTAGCAAAGAAACTTGGTGGCATAGTCAGTAATGAACGTGGCGATAGTAAAGAATATGTTTTACACGGTGCTAATTTAAAAGGTGTAGTGAGTATATTAAAAAAAGATGGTGCAGTTACTAAACAAAATGTCCTTAATTCAACAGTTAAAGTCAGTTGGATAAAAGAACCAGATTACTCACACTCAATAGACGATATAAGCGACCCTAGAGACCACGGTTGGGCTTGTGGTCCTTCTTCTGGTTTAGTTGCAGTTAAAAGAGAGAAACCTTGTGAAGTGTATATAATAGGACACGATTTATATAGCCATAATGATAAGATTAACAATATATACAAGAGTACCAAGCATTATACAGCCAAAGATAACAGTCCAACACCAGCTATTAACTGGATTAATCAATGGAAGATGTTAGCGGAATGGTATCCAGACATACGTTTCTATAAAGTCAATAGATATAATGATGGTAGAGATAAGGTAAATGGAAAGATTGAAGAGTGGAAAAATCTATCAAATATTAAGTACATAGATTATACCACACTTGACAATATGCTCAAATAATGTTATTATGAACATAATGAGTGTATAAATAATAATGAACCCGATAATATAGGGTACACAAATACAACGAATATGTTAATACAAGGAGATAATACATATGGATTTTGAAACATTAAAATCATCATCAAGTAACTTTGATAATATTACAAAGGCACTTGAAAAGAACCTCGGTCCCGAGGATCAAGCAAACAAAAACAAGTATCAAGACGATAGACTTTGGAAACCAGAGTTAGATAAAACTGGTAACGGTTATGCTGTTATTAGATTTTTACCTGCTTCTAATGGCGAAGAAATGCCTTGGCAAAGAGTATGGTCACACGCATTTCAAGACAAAGGCGGTTGGTACATTGAAAATTCATTAACAACTTTAAATTCTAAAGATCCAGTTAGTGAAGATAATACTAGATTATGGAATACAGGTGTAGATAGTGATAAGGATATTGCTCGTAAGAGAAAAAGAAAATTATCATATTATTCTAACATTTATATTGTAAGTGATCCAAAACATCCTGAAAATGAAGGCAAAGTTTTCTTATACAAATTTGGTAAAAAGATATTTGATAAGATATCAGAAGCAATGCAACCTCAATTTGCGGATGAAAAGGCAATCAACCCATTTGATTTTTGGAAAGGTGCAAACTTTAAACTAAAAATTAGAAAAGTTGATGGTTATTGGAACTACGACAAATCTGAATTTGAAGGTGTTACGCCAGTAGCAAGTGAAGATACTGCTATAAAAGAGATATGGGCGAAACAGTATCCTTTAAAACCTTTTGTAGACCCTAGTAATTTTAAAACCTATGACGAACTCAAAGAGAAACTGAATAGGGTAATTATGGGTACACAAAGCACCGAAACTGTTGAAACAGTTGACCTCCCACAACAGACCAATGGTCAGGTGAAAAGTACTAACGTTGTGAACTCTAAACCTGCTAGTGAGGAAGACGATACATTGTCTTATTTTAGCAAATTGGCAGACGAAGAGTAAACCTTTCTCTCTCAAATAAACGTTAAAACTTCAAGGGCACCTAGTAATAGGTGCCCTTTTTCATTATAAATAGTAGTATGGCAAATATATTTGAACCACTAAAAGACAGGCAAGCAGGTGTACTAAAGTCAGCATCCTGGTACAGGAATGCAGTACAAAGTATAGCAAATAAAGCAACTGCTACTGGTCTTATGCGACAAGGTAAACTGAATAGTAGACCTAGTGCTGGACGTTTGAATATGTATTTTTACGACCCTAAAACTAAAAAGAAATTACCATATTATGATACATTTCCATTAGTTTTACCAGTAGATACATTTAGAGGCGGTTTTGTTGGATTAAATTTTCATTATTTACCATACATAATGAGATTTAGATTATTACAAGAAATACAAAGATATGCTAGTAATACGCAGTTTGATAGTACAACAAAAATAATGGCAACGTATTCTACACTTAAAAATATACCTTTGATTAAACCAACAATTAAGAAATATTTGTGGCGACACATAAGGTCAAACTTTTTAAGAGTAGACGCAGATGAAATGGCGATGGCAGTATATCTACCAGTACAACAATTTAAAAAGGCAACAGCTAGTCAAGTTTTTGCTGATAGTAGGAGAGCAATTTGATAAGAAATGGCAAAGAGAACATTATGGAGAGTTATGATAGTAAAGTTAAGAATGTGGTACGCTGACGTTAGGGGTCATCACGGACATAAATGGAACTACGAACCATCCGAGCATTATATGGGTAGAAACAAAAACAGGAAATAGATATGGCAATATTTAGAGCAGGTAAACGTATCGGTAATATGGACATAAGAGTTGGCCTACCGAGAGATAGAACATTAGATAATGTTGAAGGCGATAAAAGATTAAGAAGACAACCTGGAACCAATCCACAAACATCTATTGGTAGATTTGTGTCTGAAATTAATAGAGGCGAAGGTATTGCTAGAGCAAATAGATTTTTAATTAGATTATATCCACCTAAACAAGTTTATTCTACTGACTTTGATAAAGTAGATACATTACAATCAAACGATATGATAAAAAATGTTGAGTTGATGTGTACGTCTGTTGCATTACCTCATAGGGATGTATTAACAGAAAATTTTGTAACTTATGGTCCAGGTAGAAAAATGCCATATGCATATGGTTATGGATCAAAAATTGAATGTATGTTTATGGGAGATAAGTTTTTAAGACAAAGAGCATTTTTTGAAACTTGGCAAGGTAAAATGCATAGTCTTGATACACACAATTTACAATACTACGATAATTACATAGGGTCTATGGAAATTTATCAGTTAGGACAATATAGAGAAACAGACCAAGATACAGGCTATAGTGATAACTATAGATTGACTTATGGTGTAAGATTGCACGAAGTATATCCAGAAACAATTGGAGAGATACAGTATCAATCACTAACAGATGATCCAATGCCTATGGACATACCTATAAGTTTTGCATTTAGAACTTGGGAGAATATAACATTAGACGCATTAAATAATGTTAAATTTGGACAAGGAGTACCAGATATGCCTAACATTAAACCTGCTAAGAACTATGGTATATTTGGAGGCATATTAGGTAAAATGCCACCAGAGATTAAAAGAGCAAGTAAACAAGTTATTGAGAAAATTAGAAGAGATATTCCAATTGGTAAGAGTACAGGAGGCAGGGTATATCCACCATTTGTGATAAATAAGTAATATAATATAAAAAGGAGTAAATTATGGCATTGCCTATATTAGAAACAGCGACATATGAATTGACATTACCATCTAAAGATGTTAAAGTGAAATTCAGACCTTTCCTTGTAAAAGAGGAAAAGATATTGCTACAAGCATTAGAGTCAGATAACAATAAAGAAATGGTTACGGCTTTAAAACAAATAGTACACGCTTGTACTTTTGGTTCTGTAGATATCAATACACTACCTATATTTGATGTAGAGTATATATTTTTACAGATAAGGTCAAAATCAGTTGGTGAAATAACAAAACTTAAATTGTTATGTCCTGATGATAAGAAAACTTATGCAGAAGTAGAAATTGATTTATCTAAAGTGGAAGTCCACGTAGATGAAGACCATACTAATAATATTGTGGTTGATGAGGATAAAAAGATAGGGTTGATTATGAGTTATCCTACCATTAATTCCGTTGATCCTGAAAATGTTGGTAAAAAGAATATGAAAACCAAGCAGATGTTTGAATTGCTAGCCAATTCAGTATATCAAGTGTATGAAGGCGACAAAATACACGCTGTTGGTGATTATACTAAAGCAGAATTGCATAAATTTTTAGAGAGTTTAGACAGTAAAGCATACAAGAAAATCAATGATTTCTTTGATAGTATGCCTAAACTTAAGCAAGACGTAGAATTAGAGAATCCTAAAACGAAAGTTAAGACAACGCTTACGTTATCTGGATTACAGGATTTTTTCGTATTGCCCTCTCTCACGAATCGTTAGAGAATTATTATCAGGTGAATTTTGCATTAATGCAACATCATAAATATTCATTGACTGAATTGGAGAATATGGTGCCTTGGGAGAGGGAAATATATGTTAATTTGTTATCCAATCATATCAAAGAAGAAAATGATAGGATTAGGTTAAAGAATGCAGGACAAAAATAAAGGAAGTTATGGCAGACGATTTAATAAAAGTAAAAAAGACAACAGAAGAGTATGAACTAAACAAAAGCGACCTGGTACCTGATGAAGGCGAAGACGCTGCTACTTGGTATAATAAGACAGCAGGTTTATTAGACAAGTTTAGAGTTATACCTAGATTAGTAATGTTAGCATACATCTATGCTTTCTATAAATCAGTAACTTGGTTTATGACATTACCTGATCCAACCAATTCACAAGCAATGTACATATCAACTATAGTTGGTGCTGGTGCCGCTTTCTTTGGGTTGTATGTTGGTAAACCAGGTGCGAAGTTACCTAAAAATAAATAAGGATATTTATGGCAAAAAACGAAATTAGAGTATCAGACCAAACAGCGGTAAGTATGCCTATGAAGAACTTAATCGCTATAATCGGTGCCGTTGCTGTCGGCGTGTGGGCATATTTTGGTGTGATTGAGCGATTGAACAAATTGGAGACCAATACAACACTATTAGAAAAAGATTTAACACAAGCAGAAGAAGCGTTAGTAACTGATATAGAAAAGAACAATGAATTTAGAATTAAATGGCCGAGAGGTGATTTAGGTTCACCGCCTGCTGATTCAGAGCAATTTATGTTGATTGAATTTTTAAGTGGACAAGTAGAGTCCATACAAAAAGATTTACAAAATATGATGAACAATGCCGTTAATATTGAGAGATTGCAGAAAGATATGGAAAAGGTTCTAGCTGATGTTGAAAAATTAAAAGATAAAATAAGAAGTGTCAAAAACGGACACTCGGGAGAGTAAATATGGATGCAACAACATTAATTACCATTATAACTATGTTTATTGTGACCGATACTTCAAGCGAATTCGTTAAGTACGATGGATTAATGGATTGCTTGAAAGAGAAGAGAGCAATAGAAAAGTTAAAAGATGGTCGTAGAGTTATTTGTGGTCCTTCTTTAGCAGAAGTTGACGCAGATGGCAATATAATTAGTATCAAAAACAAAATGCCTGACCAATCAGGTAGTTTGAAACTAGGTGGTACTGCTAAATCATTATCTGAAAAGAAAAAAGAAAAGAAAACTAAAGTATTAACGAAATAGGATAAATTATGAAAAAAATAAATCATACGAGTATTCAAAATATCATTGGTGTTTTGATGTTAGTAGCTGTATTCTTAGCAGTTGCTTTTACTAGTAATAGTAATAAAGGTTCAAAAGTTGTAGTAGAAAAAGAAATAGGTTTACTTCAACAAGTAAAAGAGAGAGGATATGTTATATGTGGAGTTAATGCTAACTTACCAGGATTTTCTGCTCAAGACGAGAGTGGAACTTGGAGTGGTTTAGATGTTGATTTCTGTAAGGCAGTATCCGCTGCTGTATTTGGTGACTCAAGTAAAGTAGAATTTGTAGGATTAAATGCTGCTCAAAGATTTCCAACATTAGCGTCAGGTAATATTGATGTACTTGCAAGAAACACAACGTGGACAATTAGTCGTGATGTTAACTTGATGTTTGAATTTGCAGGAGTTAACTATTATGATGGACAAGGGTTTTTAATACCAACAGAATTAGGAATTAAAAGTGCTAAAGGTTTAGATGGTGCGTTTGTATGTATTACAAAAGAAACTACAAGTGAATTAAATCTAAATGATTATTTTGCAGAAAACAATATGGCATATAGACCAATATATGTTGAAGGTAATAAAGAAGCAAAAGCAAAACTATTTGGTGGTGAGTGTGATGTATTCACAACAGACGCCTCTGGTTTAGCAAGTGCTAGGTCTGGTGCAGAAGATCCAAGTAAATGGATGGTATTACCAGAAATTATATCTAAAGAACCTTTAGGTCCACTTGTAAGACAAGGCGACCAAGAGTGGGAAGATGTAATTAGATGGACACATTTTATTATGGTTAATGCTGAAGAAGCAGGTATCACTAGTAAAAATGTTGATGAAATGTTAACTGCTAAATCAAAAGAAGTTAAAAGAATATTAGGTGTTGAAGGTTATATCGGTCCTATGTTAGGGTTAGGTATGAAATTTGGTTATAACATTATCAAACAAGTAGGAAACTATGGGGAATCATTTGAGAGAAATGTAGGACCTAATACTCCACTTGCATTAGAACGAGGATTAAATAATCTTTGGAAGAACGGTGGCGTAATGTACGTACCACCTATTAGATAGGGAGAAATATGTTTAAAACATTAATAGACAAAATAGGTTTTAAGAACGGCGATACTAAATGGTTATTAAAGATTTTAGGTGCTATATTTGCTATTGCAATAATATTTGGAGTTTTCTTACATAATCAAGCAAAAGCAGATTGTACAGGTTGCGGAGATGATGGACACCAACAATGTCCACTAGAAGCAGGTGAACACGCACACGATCCAGAAGTAGTATTTGCAGTATGTGTATTTTCAGATGGTCAATTAATAGACCATAAAGGTGCAGATAATATGTCCGATTGCTTAAAAACAAAAAGAGAAGTTGAGAAAAAGTGGAGAAATAGAGCAGAAGGTACAGATAGCGTAGAGATTAATGGTATCACGTATCAAATACACGGTGACTCATTAGCATTTATGTGTGATTTAGTTGACGCTCAAGTACATCATTACGAAGACGGCAGTTGGGAAATAGTAGAGATACTAGGCAAACATAAAAAAGAAGAGTAATCAATGGCAGAATCTATGGTAGTTGCCGACAACGTAGAGTTGGTCGCTAATAATATACAGAATAAAGTTGGTGCAACATTGCTTGGTACTAGAGCAATGGCAGAAGACACTACTAAAGAAGTTAGTGAAACATCTATAGGTGTATTAGACCAGATTAAAACTTTTCAAGAGGCAACTGTTCAAAAAGTACACGCTGTTTGGGAAATATTAAAATCACAATTAGATTTACAAAAAGACGCTGAACGTAGAGCAAGGGAAAATGAAAAAGAACTTGCCCTTGAAAGAGGTGGTGCAGGTGGTGGCGCAGGCACACTTACTGGTCTTAAAGGTGCAGTTGATGACGCAGGAGAAGGTTTTGGTTCAAGATTAAAAGACCAATTACTAGGTGCAGGTACAGCTTTATTTACTATGGCAGGATTAAAATCCTTTGCAGGTAAGATATTCAAAGCAGGTTTGTTTTTAATGTTGGCTGATTTGGCAGGTGACGCTTTAATTGAACATTTTGATGTAGATGACCCTGCTGTTAAAGAACAAATTAAATTAGGATTACCAACTGCTGCTGTTTTATTTGGATTATTAAAATTTAGAACTGCTATTATGGCAATAATACCTGCTATGGTTGCTATGGCATTATGGTCTCTTACAGATTTTATAACAGGTGATAAAGTTGCCGCTGAATATAATGGTTTTGATTGGGGTAAAGTTGCATTAACAGGTCCAGCATTATTGTTAACTGCTAAAATGTTTGGATTACTTGGTACTGCTGCTGGTGGTGCATTAACTATTGGTGGTTTAATAGTGGGTTGGCCTGTTGTTATTGCCGCTTCATTAGCAATTGCATTAGCGGCTGGTATGGGATATTTAACTAGTAAAGTTGGTCAAACTCAACAATTAATGTTAGACCATTTAGAAGATATACATAAACTCACGCAAGATGAATTTAATAGAAGATTAGTAGAAGAAAAATCTAAATTTTTACAAAGATTAAGTCCTGCATTATATAAATGGTTTGGTGGAGATACTACTATGCTACAAGAAGTTGAAGGTGCTACAGAAGCAATGGCAGACAAAGCTGAATCTAAAGAAGGAAAAGTTTCTAAAAAAGAAGTAGACGATACTTTGGCAACAGGTGATAAATTACTTATGTCAATGGCCTCAGCAGAATTTAAAGAAGAGGCAATGTATGATGAACACAAATTAGATTATATAAGAGAAATTGCTACAAATTTATTGAGAACAGCTGCGTCAGGTAAAGTATCGCAAGAAGACGCAGACGCAATGACACTTCAAGCTAAATCAATGTTTGACCAAGTTGAGGTATTAGCGGCAGAAATATATCAAGAAAAAGGAAAAGACGCCCCTAAACATATAAGAAAAATAGCTCTTAAAGAAGACTATAAAGGTATGAGTATTGATCCTTTGGAAAGAGACCGAGAGCATAAACTTAAAATGGCTGATTTAGAAAATATTAAATCAGCTCACGAAGCAGAAATAGCGAGATTGGATGCATTAAAAGAAGATTCTCCTGACGAATATGGAAAAGAAGAAAAAGCAAAACATAAAGTAGCTGTAAAAGCATTATCAGGAATTGAATCAGAAATACGACAATTACGACATAACAGAATCTTTTCAGATGAAGATAAATTGACAATAGACAAATTATATCAAATAATTTCACCAGAGTTAGGGTCACAATTGTTGGAAGAAGGATTAAAAGATAAAAAAGTTAATTTAAAAGATATCAATAAGTTAATTCAAGAAAAAAGTGAATCAAAATTTAAAGACCAAAT
>CENF01017654.1_pt1 | contig 11434 bp, 12 predicted proteins | sample 361291 | NCBI WGS metagenome assembly CENF01 (sample SAMEA2619399, study PRJEB7988) | marine metagenome | isolation source: saline water (ENVO:00002010), including | reverse complement strand
CGATTAGCCGCTTGGTTAGCTATTAATGTGGGATCTGCTAAACTCTGATTTTGTGTCAAGAGATCAGCCTTTGCCGCTCCTATCGCTTTTCTTGCCTGATTACTGAAATCTAATGCCTTATCACCAATCGCTCTCTTTTGCATATCGGCTTCTCTTTGAAGATCAGCAAACCTTCTGGATTTAACAGAGCTATTCAAAAGACCAGATCGAGCTAATGCCAGAGTTAATTCTCGGGTCGCATCTTTAAGCTGGTTATCATATTGAGGGTTTGCATAATCTAAATAAGATTTTCTCCGATTATCATAAAAGGCATCATCAAATCCCGAAAACTTATCCTCAATGTTTGTCTTGCCTGTTCTTATTCTCGCCTGACGAGCTTCTTCTTCTGCTCTCTGTTCATCAGCACTTTTCTTCGCCGCACTAGCTCCAGAACTTATACACATTGTAAATCTCCATTTCCTTTCCAGATTGCATCTAAATTTTTCGGCTTAACAAAAGCAAAAGTTTTAAAATCTTCTCCATTTCGACCAAACCCTTTAACCTCACATTCCTCTTTTAATCCGATAAAATTTAACCAGTGATGTACTTCCTCATATCCACAAATTGACTGTGCTTCTACACGATGAAAATTCGCATTATTTAATGAGGGTATTATATCCTTTATGATGCACTTTGTCAGAAATTTGCCGATTTTTTTGAACTTGTTGGTCGCAAACAATCCAACACTCCAAACACCTGGCCTGAGTGGTAAATAGCTTAGAATAGCTATCGCTCCATCCTTTTCAGTTCCGCAAGCATAAACATTCTCATGCTGTGAATAACTTTCGGCAATATAGTCAGCAAGTTGCTCCCGACCCTTCGCCCAAGTCACACATTCAATCTCTTCAAAATCTCTTTCTCTCATACGAACTGCCACTTCTCTAATTTCCTCTTGAGATGCTTTCCAAAAGTCCATTATCCAGCCTCGCTTGCTTCATAGTGGATAGCTAAATTTCCGACCTTTGCCGCACCCGATGCTGTGCAAACCATCTTAGGAGCGATATGTGTGGAATAACCTTGAATAGCCGCTCTACCCAACCCAAAAGTGGTATTGCTAACAGTAACGATTTCTTCAACAGTTGTTATGTCTTGGGGGTCTGTGGCTATCGATAATGTCCAAGTATTTTCACAAGTCATATCCACAGATGTAAAGTTCTTATGAGTTGCTGGTGCAGACGCATCCAGAAACGGAAGCTGGACAGTTACAGTTGTACTGTCATAAGTATTTCCATTCGTTCCACCTAACGAATATAGCTTATTCCCAGATCGGCATAAAACCTGAGTTGAATCGTATGCCCATGAGTCCACTGAAAATCCTGGTTTGTAAATTGACCATGCCGAAACATTGGAGCTGGGGAAATAACTAAACACATAAATTGTGTCTCCCACTGCTAACATATATCTTCCATCTCGAGGCTCTAGCGTTGCTTGAGCCGCTTCCGCTGTCGTTCTACTAGCTCTAATTTGTTCAACAACCAGATCATCAATCGGATTGCCAATATCCCCTACAAATGCGGCATTTGATGAGTCTCTTGATCGTAAAGATCGAATACCCGACAAAGCCAGATAAAAGACATCATTATCGCCAAATTCTACAACAGAGTCGGGAGCAATAGTTCCAGTATTATTCAGAACTTGCATCTGGGCATTCTTAGTATCATCCGCATCGATAAACCAGATCTGCACAGCCTCTTCAGCAAGCACAGCAATATTATCAAAATAATTTGCGAGAGCTTTCAGATCCTCTGATCCTTTAGCGTTATTAGCTAGGTTAATGAACCCAGCTCCTACCGAACTATCGTTCCATTCCGCTGGATTATTCACTCCAGAATAATGGAGTAGACTATCCGACAAAGCATACATTTTTGTCTTAACTGGTCGAATAAAAGAACCAGGAGTATATCCATTAACAGTATTACTTGCCGCTCCTCCATCGAGAGAAGTCTGGGAAGTTGGACTAAATACACTCGTCACATTTCCAGTTTTTGTAACGACAACAGCTTTACTGTTATAACTTGTTCCAGACTCTTTTGCGATAATATTAACAAAAGCTCCTACCGCAGTGGCTTCGTACTCGGGAGCTGAACCAAAATCATTTATGGCTGTTGCAATCCTTGAAGCTGTATCAGAGTGTGATGTTTTCCATTCAACCTGAGATCCAATAATAGCAACACCATCGACTGTGATGTTTGTCACAGCGTTATCAATCCCTCCAGACATATTGGTTATACTGCCAACAGTTGCTTGTTGCTGAACTTCTACGGCTACCACATACCCATTATAACTTACTCCAAAAGTAGGAGCTGTAATTGTAATTGTATTCGTAGAAGCTGAAGCTGTATATCCGCTGGTCGAGGTATAACCATTGATTGCATTTACAATATTTGTAGCTGTCGTATTATTGTTCCCTGTATGAGCAACAGAGCTAGAAATAAGATCGACATTATTCACTCGAATAACACGAATATTATCACCAGGATTTGAGGTTCCTCCAGTAACTTGAAACGATCCTGTAGCATTAGTTCCACCAAAAGTTCCGCCTGTTATTTCTATCTTTGCTCTTGCTCTTCCATCAAACCAATCGGTTATTCTTGTTCCATTATAGTAATGATAGATACGACCATCTGCAAACTGAGCCGCCGCATAAACTTGTCCGTTAAAGAAATCAACCGATAGGACTTTTGTAAGCTCCACAGAGGTTGTTGGATGTTGCAAGCGAACATAATTAATATTTGCTGGAGTTCCTGATGCAAAGGTTACAGCACTCGATGCCACACTTCCAAAAACGTAAATTTGACCTCCAGAAGCCGCTAACCCTTTTGTATTTGCTGGAAGATCTGCCAGAGATACGAATGCTGGTCGTTTCTCTATCTCTCCACCTCTAGTAATATGAGCATTCTCGAGAGTTACCAAAGTACCAGGTGTACTGGTAACATTCATTCTTCGGTTATCTAAACCACCTCTGAAATCTTCCACCAAAATATATGGCATATTAACTTCCTACATTTGGAAATGGCGATACAATTCCTGTGGTCTTATAAGTGCTTGGAGCTTCTCCTCCTGAGATAATAAATGTCTCGTTTTTACTCATTCTGGCCTTGAGCCGCATATAATGAGCTTGAGCTTGAGCCAGTTTATTTTGAGCATCAGATTGTTTCTGACGAGCTGAAACTTCAGCCGCCGCAAATAAAACTATAAGCTGGTCATCAAGATCGGCTGTGTCTGCTTCGGAAACAAAGGCACTCAGGTTCTTAATGCCATGAATACGAACCACATCCGCCAAAGTAGTAGCATTAGAATTGTTAGCTGGTATAGGCCATATCTCTATTTGACCAGTACCATACGCATCATATTTTTGAGTTGGTGACGATCTATCACCAGCATCAGAATCGTGACTATTGTATTCAGCACCAGCTATTCCATAATGCAGTTTTGTCCACTGAGAACCATGCTTTACTTCAACCCTTGTAATTCTTTCAAAGGTTAAGTCGTCTGGAATATCGTAATATCTTTGCCCAGCCGCTATTGTTAGATCTTTTGTAATCTTGAGAAAAGGCCAGTTATAATCTTCCCATAGCCTCTTTTGAGTTCTCTGAAGTAGATTAATTAATGGATCTCGAGAGGCTTTCCCCAGACTTACTTGTAAAGAATGACCAATCTCAGACCTGAGATCAGTCAGCAAATTACCTAAAGATACACCTCTCGCCATCTCATTTTATCCTTCTACATAAGCCTCATTTACATTTGGGGTAGACGGATCATCTGGAATAAAATGACCGGCACTATCCCTTGCTCGTTTCTTAGTTGCTTTCTTTTTTGAACTTTTTTCTGCTGCATTTTTTCTGTTTGTTTTCCACACAGGATCAAGGAGTTCATCTCCTATTTTTGCTTCCACAAGAGTTTTCGGAAGATCGTTAAAATTTCCAAATAAAGCATTTACAACGTCATCTTTATACATAACTCCAAGCTCATCACGAATACTCTCATCCGTTCTTTTCTCTTGACCAGTTATAATAATATTAGTGATCGCATCTCCACCATGAATGGATTGCAATAAAAGTATTTCTGGAACTGTAACGATAGGTTTGGGAACTGTCTGTCGGACATCCCCTCCTAAAGCTACCACACAGGAACATATATCATACATTTAAGACCTCCTTATTAATGTCAAAATTAGTATCCTCTTCCCTTTTTTGGTTTCTTCTTTGGCATAATTACCTCCTTAATTGAGGAGCGGAATATCGGGGAAGATAATTTCCGCTCCTCTGCTCTCGATGGTTACGAGATTTCGTACACACCATGACAGTTTAGCTGAAGTGCCGCTAAACTTGCTGTGGTTGTGATTGCTCGATACATAACGTACTGAGTGGCTGGACGAGCTGGCGAATGCCGCTTCATCTTCTCGCCTGTCATGTAGTACATACACAACTTGCTACTATCGATGATGTAGCAACGCTTGTCTGGGTTCTTGCCAGAAACAGTTAGATCGTCCAATGCTGGATCATACATAAATGTTAATCCATTATAGGTAATCTCACCCATTGCGATGTTGTTAGTTTTCGCATAACCAGTTTGGGTATAGTTTCCGTTTCTCCTTAACTCGTCTGCAAGACGATCTAAGAATAGAGATCCACAAACAGCAATATCTGGCTTACCACCATAGCGTTTTAGCTGACGCATTTCGCTATGTAGAGTTTCAATTAACTCCTGACCAGATGCCGATGTAGTAATCGCAACATTGGCTCTGTTTCTCCACCATGTATTTGACACAGTTGAAAAGCCACCAACAGTTGTTCCAGAAGCGGCTGGGTTATCTACAATGATAGATCTGATACCAGCTAATGCTTTCGCATCTCCAGTTCCGTCACCATACAGTAGAGCATTCATTCCAATAGAATACCCCTCCATCATGTCGTCCAGCTTATCCTCAAGTAGATTGACCAAAACAGTCTGATCTCTACCAGAATTGTTGGAAGTTCCTGATGAAGTTGTGGTGTCTGAAACTGTGATACCATCATGCTTCAATTCAGTTAGTGTTAGTGAAATACCAGAGTGGTGTTCCTTCCAAGGATATGCCGCTCGTTTGATATTGGCTGGATTCGCATAAGAAACTGTATCGTTATGTGTATAACCAGCAACTCCAGTAGAATAAGCACCTTTGATTGCTACTGAAAGTTCTCCTTTACCACCAGGAAATGATTTCGCCTTGCTGTCCATTTTTTGAAGCAAAGGCTTGTCCTGAAGGGTCTGGGAGTAGACATTTGGGCGATCAATATAATAATCCAACGCCGCATTCGCTATGTTAGCGAGTTCTGCCGATGAAAAAGCCATCGTTCTTCTCCTTTAATTTTTAAGCCGCTCCGTTCTGCAAAGCCATAGCTACAGCTTCCTGTAGGTTTTTAGGCTCGGCTTGGGGAGTTCCACTTAATTTTCCTCCAGATGCCGTTTTAATCGGTCGTTTGGTTGATCTTGAAGAATGCCTTTGATTAACCTCTTCATAGGCTTTGGTAGCTATCGCTAACGCTTCCGATGATGATTTTGGCACTCCACTTTCTGCAACCATAACTTTTACTCGGTCATCTATTTCTGCACTTTTGAGGCTATAATCAGGATCAGATTGCTTGGTTTTTTGTTCCCACTCCGACACGACAGAAGCAATACTTCCTCTCTCGGCTTTAACTTGATTTGCCACTTGCTGTTGTTCTAAAGCCTCAAGTCTCTTTTGATTTTGAGTAGCTTGTGCTTTTGCTTGCGACAATTCTCTAGCCGCATCTTCGTCTAAGTAACCTTCATTAACCTTTTTCTGGATGTCCTCTGGCATAGTAACACCTGATGAAACCCCCAAATCTTTTACATACGGATTAATCGCCTCTAATGCCGCTTTTGGATCACTTTTCATTAGAGCCATGATCTTAAAACCTTCAGCGGCCTCTTCAGCAGAAATATTATTAGACTCCAAAAATCCTGTTATCTTCTGATACTCTGTCGAATCCGATTTGTATTTGTTACGCTGGTCAATGACCTCCTTAAATCTAGGATGCTTGTGGAATGGAACATCGTCAAAATTCTCTTCTTCAGTCTCAGCATTAACTGGAACATCAGAAGGTTCACTTGACTCCGCCTTACTTTCCTCCTCTTCATTTACCTCTGAGGGTGGTGACTCCTCTTCAACTTCTTCCTTCTTCATTGCGTCTTGTACGACACTTAAAAGAGTTTCTTCAGTCTCTTCACCTTGCTCCGATGACGAGTCGGTAACTTGATCGTCCTGTATTTCTTCAGAACTGGTGGACGTTTCCAGCTCTTCAGCTTCTTCAGCCATGTTTGCGTCCTTTCTTCTGTGCTGTATAGCACTTGTATGAAGTATACTCTAAGTTGATCTTCATTTTCAACAATAGGAACATACTAAATTCTTCCTCCCATCGGATTGTTACCTCCAGATGGTAATTGCCTTGGAGCATTATCAGCTCCTCCTTGCGGCACTCCTTGTAAAGCTGGATCTCCTGTTCCTTGTCCTTGTTGACTGTTCATCGCCACAATGGAGGGAACTTGAGCCGCAAATGCAGATTTTAAGTCTAGTTTATCATCGAGTCGCTTCAGTAATTCTTTTGCTAACCATTTTGGATCAATACCAGGAATTTGTAATAGGAACGGCATTATTCTTTCAATATTAGCTAGTTCCGCCGCTCGGTTTGGCTTTCCTGTTGATCCAGCTTCTATCTCCAAAAAGATCTCTTGCATGATCTCTTCTCTGGTCATATCAGGCCAAACAGCTCCGATCCCTACTATCTTTTTAACTTCATCAACCGATAGTTCTGCAAGCATGATCTGACCAGCCGCCCGAGCCACATCTGACATAAAGCTATCAAGCTCATCAACATTTGCTCCAAGAGTAGACATCCGAGCTGACTCAGCAATACTGGTTTCTGTAGCTGTAGCTTTTGAAACTCCACCGAATTGAGCTTCTTGAGCTCCAACCACAAGCTGAATATCATCAAAGATCGAACTGACTTCATAAAGATTAGGATCAATACCAATCTGACCTACTGGTTGAATAACATCATTTACCTTCTGTCCAGCCGCTAGAGCTTGAAGCTCGAGAATAGCATTTGCTGGATGACTAGCTAACTTTTCCTTATCTTCCTCCTCCAACATTCCTGCTGGTGTGGCATATTTCGGTCTGTTTGCTCTTCTATGCTCTCGTAGTCCTTGCCTTGCCCTGTTATACTCGTGTTGCATCGGTAATAGCAAATGAACATCAGAAGGTGGATATAAATGATCTTTGTGTTCTACTTCGTTAAAGACGAGAGTATAGATAGGCCAGAATGTTTCCACCTTTACATCTGGTGACATTGGCTCTCTTAGAAAATCATCATGTCCATCCGCAACACAATATTGCAGTCCAGTTTTTCGATCATACACTTCGTAAACAAGAACTAATCCTTCCTTGTCTCCATCCGTATTTTTGCTCGAATGATAGTTATCCACCATATCGTGAGATCTTCCCTTTAGATCATACCCTGTATAATCATTTTTGAGATCTACACTGTAAATTTCCTTAACTTCTTCTGGAGTTAAATAAAGTTCGTGAGCGATCCAAGCCGCACCAACAAATCCTCGGAGCTGGCGACACATTGGATCAACGATCACACTATCACTTTCTGGAAAATCAAACACTAATCCTTCACGAATTACGATCATCGGCTCTTCCATGAGAGCTTTTAAAGAGAGCATCAACTCTTCCATCTGAGGATCATCTTCCTGTATTTCACCTTCAGCGGCCTCGGAAGCTACCCTTCTGATATAATCAAGTTGTGCTTGAACATCTGATATTTTTGCGGCTACCTCTGGCTGTCTATCCAGATCTCTCTGAAAACCTACTTTCACAAACCCAATACCAGTTGTAATCACTCTTCGAACCAATGCTTTCATCTGGCTCTTAAAACCTGGTTCTTGCTCCTTCATATAATACTCAAATAAATGTTCGATAGTTAAAGCAACATTATCCAGCATTTTCGCATGGTTTTCGGCATTGACATAATCTTGAACAATCGCTGATGCCTCTGGAGGCACTGGCAAGCCATTTTGAGAAGCTACTTCTGAAGCCTGATATGCCATAGCTAAAGTATTAGAATCGCCATCCCAAAATTGATGCTCCATCCTAGCTCTTCTTTTTGCAACGGCTGTGGGATTTTTTGCATACAAAGTTGCTGTTCTTTGCTGAACATGACGCTGAAGAATATTAGCTACATAGTTATCCGCTGACCAATCTTTATCATCAAAACCTTTTAAAGCCGCATCCATATCTCTTTTCATTTGCTTAAATGAATCACTGTGAAATTGCTTCGCCTTTTTTACCTTTGAAATCCACTGGCTTACCAGACGCTTTCTTCGCTCTGTTGGCTCTTTCTTTTCTTCTTCAACCGAAACGATTGTCATTTCTTCGTCCATTACCAACCTCCAGTTGCTTTGTTATGTTTAATTTCTTTCTGCTCTTGTCTTGAAGCATATTTAACCCATCCCATTGTTCCTACCTCTGGGATTAAATCCTCCCTAGAAACAACACCTCCTGGTACTGCTAATCTTGATAAACCCATGCCAATCCAAGCCAAAGTATCGACAAAATCATCATGCCTTGTATTAGGAAATTTAAGTAATTCATCTACAGCTTTTTGCGTCCAAGGAGATACTTTCGGCAGCAAAACTTTTTTCATTGCCATCCGACCCATGATTGATTGGGATCTCTGGACTTTGTTATGTACTGGAGTGACCTCTTCAATTCGGCAATAAGTCCTTTCCTCTGCCATTCTTTTCCTAAGAAATGGCCCGATTGCCTTACTGATATGTCCTTTTTCTGCCCACCAGATCAAAGGTTTCCACTTCTTGATTAAGGAAAGCATTGCATTTACTACTTTATCCGCTGGTTGTTTCTCCCACCAGCAATCGAGTAAATAAATATCATCGTTCTTATCTACTCCTACAATGAGCAAACAAGTTGCATCATTTCGTGTTTTATCCGTTCCGACAGCATGATCTGAAGCGGCATAAATACGCATATCCTCTGGCATATTCTTTCGATCATAGAAAACTAGATTATCTCTTTGAAACAGATCTCCATCCTCGGGAGTTGGTCGTCCTTGATAAAGAGCCGCAAAACCTCTGGGGTCTAATCTTCTTTGAGCTTCCATGAACTCCATATCAAACCTCTCAGGCCATAATAAATCTCCATTCTCTCTACCCAATGGATCGTCATCTTCTGCCAGAGCTGGAAGGTTTATGATCTTCCATTTTGCGGCCTCTTCCTCTGAGAAATGTGGATTAGTAGGATCAGTCAAACGACCAATCAGATCATCTTCATGCCATCTGGTCTGCACAATAACTATCGATGCTGAAGCTGTCATTAATCGTGTCATCAGAACTTGAGCGAACCACTGCCAGAGTTGTTCTCGAGTTGTGGGAGAATTGGCTTCTATGCTGTCCTTAATAGGATCATCAAGAATAACAAAATCACCACCACGACCAGTTATCGACCCTCCTCTTCCCACAAATACCGACATTCCTCCGCTTTCTGTCTGTATTCTGGATTTAGAAGCACCACCTTTTCGAAACCCAAACTTCGGAAAGATCTGCTTATATTGCGGCATTGCCATGATATTTCGTACATCAGCACCAAAGTCCTTTGCGAAATCCTCATTATAGGTCGCAAAAATGACGTTTCGATAGGGATCTTTACCTTGTAGCCAAGGCACAAATCTCCTTGAAATTAGCTCTGATTTACCATGTCTGGGCGGCATAGAAACAATTAATCTGGGGATATGACCCTTCTCAACCTTCTCTAATACCTTTGCTAATGCTCTGTGATGCTTTGCATCCTTAAACATCGACAATTCCAGACTATCTGGCTCGTCTGGATCAGGCATTGTATACTTAACAAACTTTAAAAGATCAGTACGAGCCTCAATCGCCAGCTTAGTTCTCTTAGCCGCCGCAATCTTTTTCTCAAGTTCGCTTATTTGTTTTAAATTACTCATACTTTTCCCAATGTGGTGAATCGAGAAAATAAGACCTACCAGCCGCCTTGCGAGTATCAACATATTCGTCCATCATTTGCTCACAAGTCATGTTGGGTTTGCAGACATCTTTTATATGCCAACTTGATCCCCAACGTAGAGATTTCATACCCACTTCTTTAGCCGCCGCAATCATTGCATCACCGACTTTTTGATACACTGGATGCTCCCAGCAAACCTTCCCATCTGAGTCGTAAGCCAATAAATCTACTGCCCATGAATGACCATCATCCTGTAAAAGATGCTTGCTGTTCATCGTTTGGCTACGGCCTTCAGCAACAAGTTTCTTTTGACGCTCAAAATCCCTAACCCCTTCTGTAACTCCAAAATCGACTGTACTCAGTTCTATGGCTCTTTTCACAGTTGCTACGAGATCTGGATGGACTCCATTGAGTCTATCTAATGATCTATCACTTAATCTAAATGTCATTTTTTTCCTTTCGTATCGGTTTTGTTTAACTTGTCGAAACTTCTCAATCCTGAAATTCCTAGCATTCCCAATAAAAGCGGCATCATTATACTCATGTCCGCTTGATAAATGGTAATGCCAAAGCCACCTAGAATTGGTGCTACCATGTAATTTATTCCAAGAGATAGACCGCAAATCCACCCGATCAAAGGTCGCCATGATGATTGAAACCAGTTACCTTTTGCGTCCTCTTGATTAATAGCTAACTGAGCCATGACTTGTTTATCAGCCATCGTTGCTATCTCATGGGCTAATCTAGCTTTCTGGTCTTTATCTTCTACGAATTTATCAAGAATGCCAGCAACAGGGTTAATCAGATCCTTTAACACCTTTTCTCCTTTCAATCCGCAACCGAATAAAATTGATAGTTGTGTTAGCTGTAATCATCACGACTAACCAAAATTCCCACCAAAACATCTCAGCACTAAAAATCATTTCTTTTCGTGTCCTAACCACACCGCAAAACAAGCTGAGAAACAGCCGAAAATTATTGAGCATAATCCGCTCTGCTCCAGAGTAGGAGCCTCCAATCCCATAAACCAAATTGTGACTTGAAAGCACATTATGGTAATGGCAATCATCATCAATCTGGGAAGTATCTTCCACCTTAAAAACCGCTCCATCGTTACTTCAGCCACTAATTAAATCCTCCTAAAAATCTCGCCCAGTAAATAAGTCCGGCAAGTCCTCCAACCATAACCACAACAAGACCCACTATCCCTGTCCAAAATATAATTGCCTCGTTCCTCAATCTCTCTTCCTCTTTTTGTGCCGCTCTACGCTTTCGAGCTTCCACTTGATATTTCTGCCAATCAGACCATAAACCAGGACGACCAGCCCAGATCATTATTTCCCTTAA
>CENF01137266.1_pt1 | contig 11528 bp, 10 predicted proteins | sample 361291 | NCBI WGS metagenome assembly CENF01 (sample SAMEA2619399, study PRJEB7988) | marine metagenome | isolation source: saline water (ENVO:00002010), including | reverse complement strand
GCATTTCTTTTAGAAAAAGATCATGGGGTATCTCTTCCAAGAAGACTGCAAATAAGTTTGAGTCAAAAAATACAAAAACTTGCTGATGAAACAGGAAAAGAAATTACAAGTTCTCAAATTTGGGAAATTTTTGAAGCTAATTACCTAAAACCTAAAAATAACTTCTCATATATCAAACATTCTTCGACTTCAGATGGTGATTTGCACTCTTTAAAACTAGAAATGAATATGGATGCTAAAGCAATAAAGATTGAAGGAACTGGTAATGGTCCTATTGATTCATTTATTAATGGGCTTTCAAATCAATTGGGATTTGATATCAAGGTTGCTGATTATCATCAAACAGCAATATCATCTGGTTCTGATGCAAAAGCTGCTGCCTATATTGAGCTTGAAAAAAATGGCAAAACATTTTGGGGAGTTGGCATTCATCCAAATACAACGAGAGCTTCATTTGATTCTATAATTGTTGGATTAAGTAAACTCTTAACTAGCTAATCAAAATTAGGTTCTCTTTTTTCAAAGAAAGCTTTAACTGCCTCTCTATTTTGTGAACTAACCGTAAGCTCATTTTGAATCTCAGCTTCATTATGAAAAGTATCCCAATAACCAAGGTGTAATGACTCCCTCATTAATCTTTTAGTATGGTTTAATGATTGAGAGGATCTTTTTGCTAAATTTTCTGCCCAGGTAAGCGTTGTTCTCTCTAATTCATCTAACGGGACGACCTTATTAGCAATACCATACTCTAAGCAGTCTTGAGCTGATATTTTCTTTGCTTCAATAGCATGTTCATATGCTTTAGAGAATCCCATGAATTTTGGAAGATACCAGGATAAGCCGCCATCTGGAACTAAGGCGATATTACTAAAAACAGATAAAATATAGCTATCTTCTGACATTACTCTTAAATCACAAGACATTGCGATTGCAGCACCAATTCCAGCTGCAGGTCCAGCAATTGATCCAATAACTGGTTTTGGCATATCAATGATATTTTTAAAAAATGGTTTATATCCCCTCATCAAAGCATCTTTTGATCCTTTCCAACTTGCGCCCCTCTCACTTAAATCAGCACCAGCAGAAAAACCTCTTCCAGACCCTTTTAATATAACAACTCTAATATCATCATCGTTTTTAACATCTTCGGTTGCCTTCTGAAAATCCCAAACAAGCTGTTCATTAACTGCATTTAAAAGCTTTGGTCTATTGAGCGTAATTATCGCTACCTTACCTTTCTTATCTAATTCAATTGTTTCTAAGTTCATGTTCGCTCTCCAATTATCTTTTAGAAATTAATATATGGCCATTTGAATATGTTATTTGACCACTCACTTCCTCTTTGTCAGACCTAGACCATTCAACTTTTGATTTTGGCCCCGGGCTTGAGTATACAAAAGTTTTAATTATTTCTTCAATTATTTTACTGTTGGGCACAGCAATATTACATTTTTTAATTGAATATCTTAAAACATCTGAAATCAATGGATCCGATAACTCTCTAAGTTTTTTTAAATTAATAGAATTTGATATTAAATCATCATATTTTTCATGCATTAAATAAGAATAGTTATCATTCCTATCTTTTATAATTTTAGAAAAATTGCTAACTCTATTTGGGAAATTATTCCATTTTTTTTCTAGCATTGGGAATATCTCATTTCTTAAATAATTTCTGTCAAAATCATTACTAAGATTTGAATCGTCTTGAATATAATCAATATTATGTTTTTTTAAATAATCCAAGATCTCCTTTTTTGATACTCCCAGAAAAGGTCTCACTAAAACCCCCTGCACCAAAGATCTTTTTAACTTTGGTCCTTCCATGCCATCTGGACCTGTTCCTCTTAGAAGCCTCATAAATAATGTTTCGGTAACATCATCGCTGTGGTGTCCTAATAAAATCTGATCATCTTTATCCAATAATCTTTCAAAAATCTTATACCTAGCTTTTCTTGATGCTGCTTCTAGACCTCCACCATCTGACTTAATTTCAACTGATTCAACTATTAAGTCGATACCTAATTTAGAACACTGTTCTCTGCAGTGTCTTTCCCACAACAAAGAGTTTTTAGATAGATTGTGATTTATATGAATAGCTTTTACTTTTGTGTTTTTATCAACTTTAATTGATGATAAAAGATGTATTAATGCAGTTGAGTCTGAGCCACCGCTATATGCAATAAAAATATTCTTACTTATATCAATATTTTTTGTAATTAGGTCTTTGGTTAACAATTTTATTCGCCAACACTAAGAATTCTTTTATACCTTCTTTCCAGCAAGTCTTCTATTGATATTTTATTTAAAATAGATAGATTCTTAATTAAAGAACTTTTTACATTTTGCGCTATCAAATCATAATCTCTATGGGCTCCACCAAGAGGCTCTTGTATAATTTCATCAACAATATTTATTTTTTTTAATTCTTTAGAAGAAACTTTCATAGCTTTGGCTGCATCAGGGGCTTTTTCAGCCTCTCTCCATATAATTGAAGCACAAGCTTCTGGTGACGCAACAGAATATATAGCATATTCAAGCATACACAAATGATCTCCAACACTTATTGCAAGCGCTCCTCCAGAACCACCCTCGCCACTTACTACTACTACAATAGGTGTTTTTAATTCCGACATAGTAGCTAAATTTCTAGCAATTGCCTCGCTCTGGCATCGCTCTTCTCCTTCGATACCAGGATATGCGCCTGCGGTATCAACAAAAGTAATAACAGGTAAAGAAAATTGCTCTGCTAATAATAATAATCTTTTTGCTTTTCTATAACCTTCTGGATTTGTCATGCCAAAGTTTCTTTTTACTTTTTCATCAGTATCTCTTCCCTTTTCATGGCCAATAACCATTACTGGCATGCTTTCCAAAAGCCCTATCCCTCCGATTATTGAAGCATCGTCTCCAAACTGTCGATCACCATGAAGCTCATCAAATTCATCAAATATTCTATGAATATAATCTGAAGTATGAGGTCTATTGGGATGTCTTGCTACTTGTACTATTTGCCATGGATCAAGTTTAGAATATATTTTTTTAGTTAATTTTTTATTTTCTTTTTCCAGATTTGATATCTCTTCATTAAGAGCAGGAGAATCTACCGCAGCCGTTCTAAGTGCGCTGAGCTTTTGAGCCAATTCTTTAATTGGTTCTTCAAAACTTAAGAATCTTTCATCATCCATTATGAGATCTCTATTACGTTCTTTCCAAAAATATCCTCTAAGAGGAACAGATTTTCAAGTGAAGGTATAAATTTAAACTTATCACCAATATCTATTATAGCCTCAGATTTCTCTGATGTTACTCGAACATTTAATCTACAAGAACCATCTAACCAAAAATCTTTATCAATACTATCTAGATGCTCAGAAAAATCTGTTATTGAAACAGCATTAGAATTTTTAATATCAATTATTATTTCTTTAACTTTTTTATTAAGTTCAAAGTCTATCGTATTAATTTCTTTGACCCTCATTCTGAACATCAAACTACCTAAATCACCAGTCCTATAATCATCAACCTCTATTGTGCCTTTTAAAGATAGAATTTCTCCCTCCTTTAAAATATCATGGCAACTTTCTAGAGTCTCGCTTGTTACTATGCCATCCATAGTTCCTGTTCCATCATTGAAGTTTATAAAAGTTAATGGTTTTCCTTTTCTATCTTTAATTTGTCTAATACTATTTATTAAACATACTAATGAACCAGTCTTAGTCTCATTAGAAAGCTCATTTATTGATCTAGTTCTTATCTTTTTAATTTTATTATTAATAGCTAATACTGGATGTCCTGACAGATAATATCCTAGCGATTTCTTTTCTAACTCAAGCTTTTCAGTAAGAGTTAATTCTGGAGTATTTTTATATTTTTCATATGGATCAAAATCTACTTCAATAGAAGAAAATAAATCTCCACTCTTTAAATTTGATTCTATTCTATTGGATGAATTCTCGCCAAGCATATCTTTTACACATTTAATAGCTATGGTCCTTGAGGGTGCTAGGGAATCGAAAGCACCAGATTGTGATAAAGCTTCCAATGATTTCTTGCCACCAATTTTAATATCAACTTTCTTTGAAAAATCCCAAAGATCTTTAAAATTAAGGTTCTCTCTTTTTGAACAGACATGTTTTATAAATATATCTGCTACTCCTTTTATAGCCCCTAATCCATATTCAATATTAGATTCATTATTAACTTTAAATGTTTTATCTGAACTTTGTATATTCGGATTTAATACCTCAATATCCATCCTTGAGCATTCTTGTATTAATGCATATATTTTATCGGTATTGCCTAATTCCGATGAAAGGACAGCTGCCATAAAATGTTCAGGATAATAAGTCTTAAGGTATGCCGTTTGGTATGAGATAAGTGCATATGCTGCTGAGTGAGACTTATTAAAGCCATATTCAGCAAATTGATTTATTAGATCAAAAATTTGTTCAGCATTTTTTGAAGAAATATTATTATTTACACAACCTTTAACAAATATCTCTCTCTGTTCTTCCATTTCTTCTTTTTTCTTCTTGCCCATTGCACGTCTCAAGATATCAGCCTGACCTAATGAAAAACCTGCTAATACTTTTGCAGCCTCCATAACCTGTTCTTGATATACAATTACTCCATATGTTTCTTCCAAAACTGGTTCAAGTAATTCATGTGGGTATGTGACAGGACTCTTGCCATGTTTTCGATCAACAAACTCTTTATCCATTCCAGAATTCAATGGGCCTGGCCTATACAAAGCTAACAGAGCTGTAATCTCTTCAAATTTAGTTGGTTTTAATCTTTTTATTAATTCTCTCATCCCAGATGACTCAAGCTGAAATACCGCCATGGTTTTTCCAGATGATAAAAATTTATATACCTTTTCGTCATTCAAAGGAATATCATCAAGATTTAATTTCTTTGAATCCTCAAGATTATCATTAATCGATTTTAATGCTCTATCAATAACAGTAAGAGTTCGAAGACCTAGAAAATCAAACTTTACTAAACCAATTTTCTCTACGTCATCTTTGTCATACTGGGTCATTACAGAATTAGATGAACGATCAACATATACAGGGCAAAAATCTGAAATACTTCCAGGGGCAATTACAACACCGCCTGCATGTTTACCAACATTCCTAGCTATACCCTCAAGCTTATATGCAAGATTAACAATTTCTCTTACCTCTTCGTCATTTTTAATACTTTGAGCAAATAACGGTTGTTCCTTTTGAGCTCTATCCAGTGTCATACCTGGTGCAAAGGGGATCATTTTTGAAATTCTGTCTCCAACAGCATATGGCTTACCCAATGCTCTGGCTACATCCCTAACAACTGCCCTCGCTGCCATTGTTCCAAATGTAGCAATTTGAGAAACAGCTGATGCCCCATATTTGTTGCTGACATAATCTATTACTAAATCTCTTTTCTCCATGCAAAAATCTATATCAAAATCAGGCATTGAAAGCCTCTCGGGGTTCAAAAATCTTTCAAAAAGTAATCCATGATCGATTGGATCTAATGTGGTTATTCCAAGCGCATATGCAACTAGAGATCCAGCACCAGAACCTCTACCAGGCCCGACTGGAACATCATTGTTTTTAGACCATTCAATAAAATCATAAACTATTAAGAAATAACTTGAAAAGCCCATAGTTTTAATCTGATTAAGTTCATAACTAAGCCTTGATTCATATTCTTTCTTTTTATCTTTATGGAGATCATGGATTAATAATTTAATTCTTTTTTTAGAAAGCTCCTCTAAATAAGTATCGAAATTATGCTTTTTAGGCACAGGATACTCAGGAAGAAAATATTCCTTGGTATCTAAGCAAACATTACATTTCTTTGAAATTTCATTAGCATTATCTATTAAAGAAGAGCAGTCTTTAAATAAATCTGCCATTTCATCAGAAGATTTAAAATATTGTTGTTCTGAGAAAGATTTCTCTCTATTAGGATCATTTAAAACCCTAGATGTATTAATGCAAACTTTTGTTTCATGAGTTTCATAATCTTCTTTATTTGCAAACAAAACATCATTTGTAGCTATTAAAGGAATCCCTTTTTCAATAGAAATAGGGAGAATGTTTTTAAAATATTCGATTTCATCAGCCCTATTTGTTCTTTGAATTTCAATAACAAAATCATCTTTAAAATGATTTCTAAATTGATCTACAACATTTAGCACATCGGTAATCTTATCTCTTTTTATATATTCAAAAATGTGGCTATTTTTTCCACCTGAGATGACAACAATATCATCTTTCAATTCCACTAATTCTTTGAAATCTATAATTGGTGAATTGTATAAACAATTATTATGAGCATTAGAAATAACCTTCATTAAATTCTTGTGGCCGTTATTAGTTTTTGCTAAACATAAAAGTTCAAATGGACTTTCATCGGTTTCAAAAACCATGCTTATTGAAGCTCCAGAAATCGGTTTAATTCCAGCAGCCTCGCATTTATTAAAAAACTTAACCAAACCAAACATGTTTGATTTATCTGTCAATGCAACTGAAGGTATAGATTTTTCAGAAGCTTTTTCAACAATTTGATCTATGGTCAATAAACCTTGAGTAATGCTATATTCAGAAGAAACTCTCAAATGAGAGAACAAAGAGCTCATTTGCTTAATACTCCTTTAAAAGTTTTTCTATGAATATCAGAATAGCTGTTTACCTTTAAAGCATCTAAATGATCTTTAGTACCATAACCTTTATTGCTTATAAAATTATAATTTGGATATTTCATATCATATTCAATCATTAAATTATCCCTGTAAACTTTTGCAATTATCGAGGCTGCGCTAATTGTATCCTCACAAGAATCACCACCAATAATAGTCTCCATAGGGATGTCAATATCAAGCTTATGTGTACCATCGATTAAAACCAATGAAGGTCTTATTGGTAAGTTTAGTATAGCTCTTTTCATTGCTAATAAAGAAGCTTTCAGAATATTAATTTCGTCTATTTTTTTATTTGAAACAATGCCATAACTAAAATATGATTTTCTACATATTTCTTTTGATAATTGATCTCTTTTTTTTGGCGAAAGCTTCTTTGAATCATCTAAACCATATATTTTCTCTTTTAAAATAACTGCAGCAGCAACAACTGGTCCAGCTAAAGATCCTCTGCCAACTTCATCCGTTCCAGCTATTATCATTTTTTATATTGAAACTATTTCTTTTGCAGCTCTAGAAAAACCAATACCTCTAAGAGCTTTCCTAAGAGATTCTGCTACATCTTTTGAATCTTTAACGAGTGGGAGTGTTTCCTTAAAACTTCTTCTGATTGCTTCTTGAGTACAGTTATTTTGTAATAATTCAGTAAAATATCTCTTACCTAGAAGTAAATTAGGTAGTCCAATATTCTCAACCTTAAGCATTCGTGAAATTATTGAATAATTTATAAAGCCAGTCTTATAACAAATAATTGGTGAACATTCTAAAATAGCTGACTCTAAAGTAGCAGTTCCGGATGTAACTATTGAGATATCTGAAATAGATAAAAAATCTTGCATAGCCTCTTCCTTTATTATTACTGGTAAATTAAGTTTAGAAAATGATTCTTGAATCTGTTTCATCAATTTCCTATCAGCTACAGGTAATAAATATACATATTCCTTATTTTCTTTTGAATGCTCTTTTATAAATTCTATATATGTAGGCAGCATATAATGTATTTCTGATTTTCTGCTTCCGGGTATTATGGAAACAAACTTCTTATTTTCATTCAATTGATATTTTTTTATAACACTGTATTTATCAACCTTATAAAGTTCTGAGAATGAATGACCTAAATGTAAACTTTTATGATTAACTCCTTTATAAAATTCATCTTCGAAATTAAATAAACATAGTGTTAGATCTATGTTTGCCTGAATAGGTTTAATCCTATTTTGTCTCCATCCCCATACTGAAGGGCTAACAACTTGTATGTTCTTATTATCATGATTTTTTTTCAAAGCTTTATGAATACCCATATTGAAATCTGGAGAATCAATCCCTATAAAATAATCAATCTTATTATTGATAAATAATTTGATAAGTGAATTTCTTAAATTGTTAAGTCTTCTGAAATTAGCTAAGGGTTCAACGAGCCCCATAATATTAATTTCAGAAAAATCAAACTCTGATCTTACTCCTAATTCCTCTAACCTAGGCCCACCAACCCCATATAGATTAATATCTACATGTTTCTTTATTTCTTTAATAAGGTCTGAGCCAAGCCTGTCACCGGAGTGCTCTCCACAAACCACTCCTATATTTAAAGATCTTTCTTGAGACACTTACCTTAAGATTCCTCTTTCAGATGCCTCAATTGATTTGATAAAAGTTTTTAAATTAGGATCATCGGTATCTATATGAAGATCTTTAATTTTTTTTATTGCTTGATCTATTTTTAAACCTTTTTTATAAACTAATTTATAAGCTTTCTTAATTAAACTTATAGAATTATCTTCTATGCCATGTCTAGTCATTCCAATAGCATTCAGTCCAATTACTCTCGCAGGATCTGCAGCAACTTTAATAAATGCTGGTACATCCATATTAACGGATGTATTCATGCCCACAAAACAAAAGTCGCCCAATTTACAGAATTGATGAACAGTTGTTAGAGCCCCAACTGTTATATTATTGCCAACGATTACATGACCAGCAATGCCTGCATTATTTGCAAAGACATTACCGTTTCCTACGCAACAATCATGTGCGATATGGCTATACGCCATTAATAAATTATCAGAGCCAATTGTTGTCATGCCTTTATCTTGTATTGTTCCTCTATGAACTGTAACGCCTTCTCTAAAGATATTATTATCGCCAATCTCGAGTTTAGTTTTTTCACCTTTATATTTTTTATCTGGAGTATCTTCACCGATAGTTGAGAATTGATAAAAAGTATTATTTTTTCCTATTGACGTCGGACCCTTTATTACAACGTGACTAAGAAGCTTAGTTCCTTCATTTATTTCAACGCCCTCACCAACAATACAAAATGGCCCAATCTCAACTGAGTCGTCTATTTTTGAAGATGGGTTTATTATTGCTGTTTCATGAATAATCATTCTGCTTTCCTATCTGCACACAATATTGTAGCAGTACAAATTAACTCACCTTCAAGTTCTGCCCTGCACTCAAATTTCCATATTCCTCTTTTTTCGCTTATAACTTTGCTATATAAATCTATATTGTCGCCAGGCCTTACTCTTTTTCTAAATCTTACTTTGTCTACGCCCGCTAAAACATAGATTGATCCTTGTTCAGGAGTTTTATTCATTGATACAAATCCTAATATTCCTGATGCTTGGCCTAAAGCTTCTATAATTATTACCCCAGGAAATATTGGATTATTCGGAAAATGGCCCTGAAGAAAATATTCTTCATTAGAAATATATTTTGTTGCATGAATTTGAGTATTTTCTTTTATATCAAGAACTTCATCAATAAATAAAAAGGGTTCTCTATGAGGTAAATATTTTTTAATATCTTCTTTTTTAATTTTCAAGTTATTTTCCAAGTTTTTTAATAAATACTGATGATTTTGCCCAATCTTTTTGATCTTGAGCTGGCATTATGCCAACATAATTACCTGGTTTTTTTATGTTCTTAGTTATTAAAGTATGTGCTCCAACAGTAACGTTATCACATATTTCTAGATGTCCTAATACTCCTGATAATCCTCCCATTTGAAAGTTTTTACCAATCTTTGTTGATCCTGCAATAGCACATGATGCTGCAATTGCAGAATGCATGCCTAAAACAACATTATGAGCAATATGAATAAGGTTATCTAAAATAACGCCATCATGAATCTCAGTATCATCTAATGCACCTCTATCAATAGTACAGTTAGCACCTATTTCAACATTTTTGCCAATTTTAAGGCCGCCTAATTGCTCTACCTTCACATAACCATTATCAGTAGGAGCAAATCCAAAACCATCAGATCCTAAAACTGATCCATGATGAACAGTGGAGTTTGTGGATATTGAAACATCTCTAACAATAGAGCAATTTGCATGAATAATGACATTATTACCTATTTCACAGTTTGGTCCTATAACTACATTAGGGCCTATATAAACATCATTACCTATAGAAGATTCGTTAGAAATGACTGCGGATTGATGAACTTTAGGCTCAATTAATTTATCGTCATTTTTAAACATTTTTGTTAGCTTTGCATAAACTAAGTATGGATTATTAGATTTTAGATAATTAAACTTACCGTCATTTTCAAATTCCATTTCAACAATAACCGATGAGGCCTTAGAATTTTTTAAAGAATCAAGATATTTTTTATTGGTAAGAAGGGTTATTGAATTCTCATTTGCAGAATGAACTGTTGCTATATTATCTACAATACAATTTGGATCGCCAACAATTTCTGAATCAGTTGCTTTTGCTAACTCGTCTAATGTAAAGCTTTTGTGCTTTGACACTACTCAGTCTTTTCAGGAGCCTCAGCAGCTGCAACATCTAACATAGATGTAACATCATCTGTAAGATCTAAAGAAGGATCGCTAAACAACATTGTTTCATTTTTAGCTAGTAAAACCTTAATTTGCTTAGCTTGTATTAACTCACTGATAATCTTCTGCATAGCTGGTGCATTTTGTGAGAAAACTGCTTGAGCTGTTTCTTCTTGTGCTTGTTGTATTTTTCCTGCTAAGAATTCAAGATCTTTACCTTTATCATTAATATCTTTTTGCATTTTTGCAATTTCTTCTTGAGATAATGTTTCGAGTTCTTTTTGAAGCTTCTCTGCTATTGCTTGTCTATCAGCTTGCAGTAATTTAGCTTCTTCTAAATTTGCTGAATAATCAGGATCTTCTTCAAGAGCTTTAAATGCATCAGCCGCTGCTTGAGTGGAGAGCATTGCAGTTCTCATATCAATAATAGCTATACCCTCTACCGCAAATAAAGGAGATGCTATAAATAAAAATGTTAGCAAATAAAATTTAAATGTGTTTTTCATACTTACCCCTTAATGGATTTGACCATTTTATATTAACTAGAATACATTTCCTACTGTAAATTGGAATTCTTCTGTTCTCTCTCTTGGCCCAGCGTTCGTAGGCTTCGCTATAGCTAAGCTCATTGGGCCAAAACCAGTAATCCAAGTAATTCCAACTCCATAGGAATACCTTAAATCATCTATTGAAGGTTTTGAACAATTTATTTGATAGTCTTTACAGTTATCTGAAAAAACATTTCCAAAATCAAAGAAAAAGGCAGATCTTAATGATCTTTGATCTTCAATAAAAGGTAATCTAAATATTAACTGCAAACTTCCTTCAACTTTGATATTTCCCCCGATTGGAGCATCCCTATATCTTGATGTTTGATTGGCATACGGATTGTAATATGGAGCATCAAGCTCTCCATCACCATCAGTATCCAAAAGATTTGGGCAGATTCCTTCTGCATAATTAAATTCATAGCATGGCGCATCTGTACTTCTTGGTCCCAAAGTATTGGATTCAAAACCTCTAAGAGATCTAGGGCCCCCAGC
>CENF01026747.1_pt1 | contig 11537 bp, 13 predicted proteins | sample 361291 | NCBI WGS metagenome assembly CENF01 (sample SAMEA2619399, study PRJEB7988) | marine metagenome | isolation source: saline water (ENVO:00002010), including | reverse complement strand
CCATGCATACTGTCAGGGTCGGCAATGATTGACTCCCATTCTTCTCCACCAGATTTTTTAAGTTCCTCCATCGGAACGTACGTGTCGCTATCGCGATCAATTTCGGCTAAATCAGCAACAATTTGAGCCTCAAAGCCTAGTCGTTCCAAAAGAGGAGCTGCAGTTTGTTGAGCGCGCAATAACGGAGATGACACCACTAAATCGATCGAAAGGTCCTGGAGGTAATCTGCTACTGCTTCAGCTTGTTTAAAACCAACAGGAGCTAATTCAGGGTCAGCTATTCCGTCTGCTCCTTCAATTCTGACAGGCCTTCCGTGACGAACAATAATTAATTCCACATACAGAGCTTAGAGAAGACGGGCGAGAAGACCACCATTAATAGGTGAATTAACGAATCTAAGATGCATGATCTATTCTCGTCCCGCTAATGTACGGAGGTGGAAACATTACCTGTCCTTAGTTTGAAGGAAAGAAAAGCATTAGTTGTTGGTGGAGCCGGAGGTGGAATCGGCTCGGCGATTACTCATTCTCTAGCACAAGCAGGTGCTCAAGTTATGGTCATCACAAATGATGCGACTCACGCTGAGGTTCTTACTTCTGAAGCCAATCAACAGGGACATGATATTCATTGTCATATAGTTGACGTCACTAACCTCAAGGATTTTGGGGCAACAATTGACAAGGCCATTATGTCTAGCGGTGTTATTCAGCATCTTGTAAATGTAGTCGGAGGGGCTGAAGTGAGTGACTGGAGTCGCGCCAAAGATTATGAACTAGAGATGTTTGACAGAATCCTCACTCGAAATTTACGGTACGCACTTATCAGCTGCCAAAGAGTAGCATCCTCACTCATTTCAGGTTCAACTACCGGGTCGATAGTAAATATCTCGTCAATTGCAACTCGCGCTGTTCCCCTGCTTACAGGTTACGGAGCTGCCAAAGCCGGCCTAGAGGCTATGTCTCGAACAATGGCAGCTGAATGGGGGCAGTACGGAATCCGCGTAAATGCTGTTGCACCGGGAACAGTTAAAACACCACGCGCTGGCAAAGATGACTTGAACGATGCAGCAGCAAAGATCCCACTCCAGCGTCGAGCAGAACCAGAAGACATCGCTGACGCAACCCTTTTTCTTTTATCGGATAAAGCAAGCTACATTACAGGTCAAACCCTAACCGTTGATGGTGGAGCGACTTTGGGCTCCTCTGGAGACAACCTTCCAGAATTTGTCACAAATCCGAAAATTCGTGCGCAGTTCAACTAGCTTTCAAGAACCTCAACGCTATCGCCAGTATGAATTACTCCAGATTGAATAGGGCTCATGCTTATTCCCGCCTCCCGTTCATGCTTCTCGCTGAGAAACCGGAGAGTCGATCTTGAAGCTGGGAATTCACCAATTTGCCTAGTGATCACCACACATCTATCTGTTCTTTTTTTTACAAAAACCTCACATGTACCGATCTTGAGATTCTTTCCTACCCAGTCATTTTCCTCAAACGGCTTCTCGGTTTTGACAAGAAGATTAGGTCGAAATCTTCTAACATCTCCTGAGCCGGGACCAACCCGTTTTTCTAGCAAATCCAACGTTGCACTGCCCATTAAATTGAGACTAGAACTGGAGTCAAAGAACCACCCTGGCGATGTCGTAAATTCAAATATGTCAGGATTCTCTAGTGTTTCTTCAGTGCCGTCGTCCCACTCAATCTCTATATTTCTTGTTTCATCAGAACTTGGTTTTGAAAGCGTTACTGGTCTTTCAAGCCAATCAGAGAGCTTCTTGTTTATCTGTTCCTCTTCGCTGCTATATTCATTCCTATTAATCGTGAGAACACAATGATCGCCAATTATCCTCGCATGGCCTTCAAGGAGTTTGGGAACTCGCTTCGCCGATAGGAGATACCCACTTTGCTTGTCAATGATGCCCCAGCCACGATCGCCTGGAATGACATTAGTGATTTCAGTGGACGTAAGTAACTCGCCCTGTAAGGATTTAACTGGGTATCGCCAAATCTGCTGTACAGACATTTTTACCAAGGATGGTCAGTTCCGTCCCAACGAATGAAACGGCCGGAATCTTCAATGGTCAAACTAAGCAAGGATTCCACAATTGCATTGGCTGCCTCCGGAACCTCTAATTCAGCTGCTTCAGTACCCATATCAGTCTTAACCCACCCAGGATGTAACGCTACAAATGCAATATTTTTGTTAGTAGACGCAGACATGACAGTGATCATATTCACAGCGGCTTTAGAAACGTTGTACGCAACATCAAAAGGCATCATCGCTCCAATCACCATAGAACCCAGCTGAGACGAAGTGTTCATTACAACTGGATTAGTCCCAGCTTCAAGAAGTTCTACAAGTCCACGGGTCACCATCATTGGTCCTAGGGCATTAATTTCTATCTCATCAAGAACTATTTGAGGGTCTATTTGCCACGGATTGCACTGCCTTCGATCTGCACCGAGATCATTACTGGTGATACCAGCATTATTAACAAGGACGTCAAGAGAATCGGTAATTCCAGACAATTCCTTGGAAAAGCTATTGATGGAGTCCTGATCACTTATGTCCAGCTGAAGTATCCCTGCAGGGCCAGCATCTTGAAGGTCGCTGGCTCCGTCAGGATTGCGTACAGCTCCAAAAACAGTATGCCCTTTGCCTATTAGGATTCTGGCCATTTCAAGACCGATACCCCTACTAGCTCCTGTGATTACAATTTTTTTATTATCCATGCTCAAACCGTACCTCATATTCCATTCAGTAAATAATTCAAGACTAAGTGTTACTCGGCTCTTGTTGATGACGACGAGGATAATACAGGTACGTAATCAAAGACCCGAGAAGGTAGGCACCTGCTCCTAAAATCCAGACCCAGATATAAACATCTTTAAAATCTGAGCCTAACCGGTTTCCAACAATCGATGCCGTCAATACTGCCCCTAGGGCAGAACCGAGTCGCCGAGCTGTATATGACGCAGAGCTAGCGCTAGCTAACAAATCATCCTCAATATCCAGCAATGTTGCGATAGTCGTATTATTTCCAATCGCCATAGCCCCTAACCCAGAGACAAGAAGCCCTAGGGCAAACAGTATGTATCCAGCTTCCATGAGGAAAAAACCAATAATCAAAAAAGAAACTCCACTCCAAATCCCACCAAATATGACCATTGGCCTCGGGCCTTGCCTATCAACTATTTTTCCAGCAACTGCAGCAGTCAGTAGCGGAATTACATTGAGAGGAATCAGGGCAAACCCTATTTTAAGCGGCGACCAACTCCATACTTCTCGCATGTAGAGGGGGAGTCCGAAATAGATTGAGAAGAAACCCACTTGGCATAATGCAGACCCTGTTGCTCCGACGGTAAATGAGCGTTTCGTAAAAATTGAAGGCGGAAACAGCGGATGCCTCTGCTCCTTATTGCGTTTAGCTAAGAAAGGTGCCGAAATAATTGAAAGGCATAAACAAAGGATTGTTACCGGTGAGGTGAATCCCCATTCTTGACCTTGAACTAGGAAAAGGGTCAAGCCTCCTACAGCCATGACTGCAACGATTGCTGAAACCCAATCTATTGGAAGTTGACTATTGCCTTCCTGTTCATCAGAAAGGACAATGATTCCAGCGATTAGTATAAGCAGGGAGAATCCTCCTGTCAGTATAAATATTGCCTGCCAATTGAATAACTCAATCATGCCCGCTGCAACCGGACTTCCACATAGACCTGTGAGAGCCCCGATCGTACCCCAGACTCCCAATGCGTACGCTCTTCGGCTTGGTGGGAATTCATTAAGACTCATGGCAAGTCCGCTGGGTGACAACATGGCGATTGCTATTCCTTGCAGCGAGCGTGCGAGAATTAGAACCCAAATTACGGGTAAGCTTCCAGCCATGATCCCTGCAGCCCCATAGAGAAGTAGGCCTGAAAGGAATATTTTCCGACGACCGAACCTATCAGCTGCTCGGCCTGCGACAAGTAACGACGACACCATGAAAATAAACAGCGCAGTTACGACCCAAGAAAGCGTTGTCCTCGATGCGGAATCGCTGAATCGTTCCTCAATGAAAGGAAAACCAACAAACATTGCAGCACTATCCATTAACAATAAAAACATTGACGCCGAACACACGAAGAGAATTACCCACGCTCGCGCAGGAATTGGCTCCAAGGGGGCGTTAGTACTGGTATTTGACTTTCCGGAAATTGTCACTCCTCGGGAAGAGGATAGTGAACTCCAGGGACACCTGCTTCCAAGGCTTGATACCAGTCAGGTCTTGGCTGCACAGGTTCATAGCTTGAAGGAATCATCGGATGATCTTTATTCCACTCATGGTGGATAGGTGGAATTTGGAAGGTGCCGTTACTTGCGTTAGTTCCTCCATCAACGAGAAGATCAACTCCCGTTATGTAACTAGCAAGGTCTGATGCTAGGAACATCACAGCATTTGTAACTTCACCAGATTCGCCAACTCTACGCATGGGTGTTCTGGTGGCTATCCATTTATCCATACCCAAGGCTTCAAGAGCTGGTCTTGTCATTTCAGTCACGATAAACCCAGGTGAAACTGCATTAACACGGACGCCTCTGTCAGCCCACTCGGTGCCAAGCTGCATAGTCATATTCCTAAGTCCGCCCTTAGCTGCGCTGTAAGCAATCACACCATTTTCGCTTCCCCCATTCCCGAGGATTGACCCAATATTCACTATTGAACCTGAACCGTTTTCGAGCATATGCCTCCCACATTCTCGTGCATAGAAGAAAGCTCCAACTAAGTCAACGGAAATAATTCTATTAAACGTCTCACTATCAAAATGTTCTGGTGCTAGCCCCCTCATATCAGCGATGCCAGCGTTATTTACGAGGACGTCAATCCTGCCATGGTCAGCAATACCCTGTTCAACTACACGTCTTACATCATCCTCAACGGATACATCCCCCGTAGCGACGGTAACCTTGCTGCCTTTCTCACGACAAGCCTCTCCAACACCTTCAAGGAGCTCTTCAGACCGTGCAGTCAGAACTAAATCAGCACCAGCATTGGCAAATGCGTATGCAAACTGTTCTCCAAGCCCATAACTAGCTCCAGTAATTAAAACTGTTTTCCCTTTAAAGTCAAACATTTTCCCTCCTCTTTGCCTCTATGAATATAGTCTGATCTGACACACTCGTGTAAATCAACCTCTCCCAACGAGATCAAGTTGGCCTAAAATTTCTTGCTCTTTGGCAATACGGTCAGCGAGCAATTCCCGTAAGGCAGCAATTTGTTGCTTATCGCCTTCCGCAAAAGCCTCATCAATAGCGTCACCAAGCGCCCCAGATGCTTCCGAATAAGCAGAGGCGATATCTGAAAGTAAATAGCTACTCAAATCCGAAGTCTCTCTACCAATAGCAGCATTTATCAGTTTGATCTCTGCAATCATCCAATCAATTTCAGAAGCTGTTCTTCTGCTTAATCTTCTGAGGAGTTGATCAATCTGTCCTAAAAGGACTTTTGCAGGTTCATCAGTTACTGATGGAAGAACAACAGAGTTCAAATCATCAGCAATTGAGAGCAAAATTTTATCGGTCGTTGGTTGAGTTAACATTAAATCACCTCTCCATCTAAGGCTGCTTCAAGCGCATCGGTAGCTGCCATCCATGCAGCTTGGCCAAACAGTAAGTTATCTAAATTGAAAGCGATATTTGTAGATGATGTTTCCCCCCGAGCCATTGACGAGCCAACGTTTGCGATTTGGCTCACTACTCCAATGACTCCAAGGACAAGGAAGTAGGTCATTACTAAAGGGTTTACCTGTTCCTCGGAAAATCCAGTTATTTCTCTATAACGATTGAGAAAATCTTCAGGATTTTCATCAATAAGATCGGGTGGTGCCGCTTGAGCATATGCTTTGAAATACCCTAAGTCCTCTCGAGGATCACCAACGGTAGCTAATTCGAAATCAATGACGACTAAATCACCTTTCCCATCGACCATCATATTTGCTGTCGAGAAGTCATGATGCACTAATGAAACTGGGACAGGCGGCGGACGGTTCTTATCAAGCCAAGCAGCAACATATCGGAAAATTGGTAGATGCTCAACATGGTCCATGGCTGTCTTCTTCCACATCTGAATTTGATCGGTTAAGGGATCTCCTGATGCCGGTCTCTGAAGCGAATTGGGTAGCCGTTCCACAGGAATTGTATGCATAGCCGCAGCAAGTTCAGCGAGTTTTATTGGCAAATCTGAGATGCCGTTCTTCTCAATCCACGGCAACGTTGATTCAGCTTCCGTAAATTCAAGAATCAGAGCAGATGTTCCTATATGAATACCCTCTTCATCAAGAAACCGCGCAGGTGGTGTGTTCAAATACGGAGCCACAGATTTAAGTACCGCATACTCCTGTGCCCTGTCGGTTTCAATTATTGCCTGACCCTCAGGAGGGTCACCTCGGAGGACGAATGTTCCCTCTTCTTGCACACCGTCAAAAGTAAATTTCGCATCGAAACGGGCCATAAGTCTTGAATAGCCACCAGTCATCGGAGCGTACCCAGAGATATCAATATCTGTCGCTCCTTCCGAGCCAAGGAGGGCTGTGATTCTTTCCGGCATTACACTTGGGTCTTGCATACATCTGACGCTAGTAGAATCTTGCACGTAACGTCCACCGAGAGCTATGTTTCTGTGATGACAAGAGTTTTGCTGATAACGAAAGGCCATCCATTTGCCAAAGATGACTTCTTTAAGATCTTTGACGCGCTTGTTGCAGACACCAATAGTTGTGTGAGTGACTATACCCATGTTGAGCAACCAGCCGCTCAACATTTCTTCCACCCCGAGAACTCAGAGAATTGGGATGTGTTCGTTATGTACGACATGCCAGGAATTGAATTCAATCGATCCCCAAAAGATAGATCAAATAATCCGATAAAATTTGATGCTCCCAGTGATGACTTTAAACGTGGCGTTTACTCAATGCTTGAGAAAGGAAAAGGCCTTATCTTTCTTCATCATGCTCTTGCGGGCTGGCCATTATGGGAGGAATGGGCAAAAATTATCGGAGGCCGATTTCATTATCAGTCAGCTACGTTAGACGGAATAAATTATCCAGACTCAGGCTACAGACATGACGTCAAGCACACCGTTGAAGTGGTAGACCCTACACACCCGATAACAAATGGAATCCCTGCGAGCTTCGAATTCACGGACGAACTATACCTTGCTCCCATTTTTGAACAGAATGTGCACCCAATACTCAGGTCACGTCACGACTTCTCAAGCCAGAATTTCTTCTCAGCGGATCTCGCAATACGAGGGCAAGGTTTCAGCAACAAAGGCTGGGAACACCCTCCGACTAGTGATGCAGTCGGATGGGTAAAACACGCTGGTAATTCACCGGTTGCGTACCTTCAGTTTGGAGACGGACCAGGGCAATATGCTGAGCCAATTTTCCGCCAAATTATTGGAAACGCAATCACATGGGCATCAAGCGATCAGGCGCATAATTGGGCTCGGCACCGATTTCAAGAGTCAGGTATCTTCGCTTAAATTCTAGGAAGTCTTTTGATGCTTACCATTCATCCCAATGTGATACCGAACTTCCCGGCAGGCGTTTAGCCAATTTAAAATCTGTGCCCTTCGTATAAGCAATGGGGAAAAGACCTCCCTGAGTCACAGTGTCATATGGAATACCTAATAACTCAGCAACTTCACGCTCATTGGGTAAATGTAGTGTTGTCCAGGCTGAGCCGAGACCTCTTTCTCGTAGCGCAAGCATAAAGCTCCAAACTGCAGGCAACAGAGAACCCCATGCGCTTGCCTGTCCAAATGTGGGTACTCCCGTATCAAGCCTTCCAGCACCCTGAATGCAAGGAATCATCATCACAGGTACTTCGTGAAAAATTTCACGAAGATACCGAGAAGAATCCATAATTTTTGGTCGCTGACTCGTCCTGAGGTCATCCTCGCCATAGCTGGGCTGATCGGGCCTATTGGTGTAAGCGTCATAATTTGCGCCGTAAAAGTCAGCGATCACTCTTTTCTTCTCAGGATCAGTTATGAAAACCCACTGCCACCCTTGAGTGTTAGACCCCGTTGGAGCCTGAAGTGCTATATCTAAGCATTCCTCAACGACCTCTCGCTCAACAGGTTTTTCTAAATCAAGCCTTTTGCGCACAGATCGCGTTGTGGTAAGCACGCCATCAGCATCTAGTCCTAATCTCATGATTTCTCCGTTCTAAAATCTTTCAGTTCGTGTATCAAAGATAAGATACCTTCAGAAAGTCGATTACTTGCGTATTGTAGATTTGTAACGAATTCTTCTTCAGTGGTGATTTCACCGTCTACAAGATCTGTTGTCACCTTCAGCGCAGTAAAAGGCACTCTTTTGAGCGCGCATACCCATGCCACCGCTGCTGCTTCCATATCCTTGGCTGCTGCGTTAACTGAATTCATGAAATCTAAATCGGAAGGCTGTGAGTCAAGAGAATCACCTGTGCTTACCGTCCCAATTCTGAATCCCAGTACTTCAGCGATGTCGTGCAAAGCTGCGGTGGGAAAATCACCAAGTGCATAACCCTTAAAGCCGTCTAGTGGAATTCTCCTGTCATGGAACACGCACCGATTGGCCAAAATAATTTCACCAATAAACCCACCCCTAGTGATAAAACCTCCGCATGTCCCAGCAGAAATAACTATCCTCGGATGTGTTTTCTGAATAGCTAAAAGAGTCGTCAGACTCGCTGGAAGAGTCCCAATAGCGTCAACACCAAAACGAGAGTCAGACCCATTGGTGACTATATGAACAGACTCATTAGACCAGAGTCGCGCTGAGACCCCATCAGCTAGCAACTTACCTTCACCAACAAGACCTAGCTTTTTTCTGACAGGGGCTGCCTCAGCTTCCATTGCTATCACAACGAGAGGCAAGCTTTCATACATGGCTATTGGTTGCCGTGGTCAGCTACCCATTGCGCAGTCGCTTCGCCCATCTTTCTGCCATCGTAACCGATTCGTTGCGTAGGCGTAATTTTGAAAATTACGCGTCGAGGTGAGTCTAGAAATCCAGCAAAGTTCTTCTGCCATTGTTCATCAGCAGGATTTAATGCTTCTGCGAGAGCAGGGTAAAACCAAGCCTTCGTTTCGTCATCATCAAGTATCTCGCATGTCCCCTTGTACGTGACGGTCTGATTACTACCTGCTCTTGTTCCTTTGCTGGTGATGCAGACTGCACAACGATTGTCGCGACGCATCGCAGGAACACGTGCTCGCTGGCTCGAGAGAGTTACCCAGAAGCACCCCTTCGCCCACACATAAGACATTATGACACCTACGGGCCATCCCTCTTTGTTCGCCCAAATGAATGTGCATTCATTTTGGAGCTTCAGAAGCCTTTCCTCATCTTCGCTCTCAAGCGTATATACCGTCACATCTTCATAATCAAATGCTTCATCTGCCATAACATTCTCCTTCGTCCGTTAGCACAAACACTATCTTTCCATTACTTTAAAAAACTACCAAGATAGAAAAGGCTGATATGGATCTATACGAAGCAATGTACACCACGCGAGCGATGCGACGCGTCAAACCTGACCCCATCCCAGATGATATATTAGGGAGACTTTTTGACGCAGCTGTGAGAGGACCCTCAGGTGGAAATCGGCACACCTTTAGATTTTTAACAGTGACAGATAAAGAAAAGATGAAGAGAATCAAAGATATCTATCATGATGCATATTGGGAACTTCAAGAAACAAGCTACGCAGAAGTTCAAACAAAACTCAAAGAAGGAGACCCAAACGACCCAGGTGTGAAGCAAACACGACGCATTTCGAATAGTGCAGAATACTTTGTTGAATATCTTGACCAACATCCAATGCTCATTTTTGTTTTTGGAAAACAAGGGGGTGAATCTACAACATTTCCGGTCTTGTGGAACCTTTGTTTAGCAGCCAGAGCGGAAGGCCTTGGAACGTTCATTACAACGTTGCTTAAGTTGCGTAAACAAGAAGTGGAACAGTTACTGGGTATGCCAGAGGGATTTTGGCATATGCATGCAATGATTCCGATCGGGTACCCAACGGGACGATGGGGTACTGCCAGTCGGAAGCCTGCAAACGAGTTTGTTTATTCAGAATCTTGGGATAACCCAGTCACCTGGACCGGTATCTCAAATTGGACAGAGCCAGAGAACTACGGGCGCGACCACCAATAAAGGAAAAAATGGATTTCGCAATACCTGATAAGACACAAAAACTCTTGGATAATCTTGATGCATTCATAGAAGATGTGATCAAGCCCATCGAGCAACAAGATGACAATATAAGATTTTTTGACCACCGGAGAGAGGACAGTCGAACCGATTGGGACCGTAATGGGCTACCGAATGCTGACTGGGAGGATCTTCTCAAACGCATGAGGCAAGAAGCAGATAAAGCCGGATTCTGGAGATATCAACTGCCGTCACGTTTCGGTGGTCAAGATGGGAACAATCTTGACATGGCAATTGTTCGAGAGCATTTGGCTAGAAAAGGACTCGGACTGCACAACGATTTACAAAACGAAAGCTCAATAGTTGGCAATCTTGTGACCGTTCTCATGATGGAGCGATTCGGGAGTCAGAAACAACAAGAATACTGGATTCCCCGAATGCTTGATGGGGAAGCGAGAATAGGATTCGGGTTAACAGAGCCTCTTCATGGTTCTGATGCAACATGGATGGAAACCACAGCTGAACGCGATGGTGATGAATGGGTTATCACAGGAGAAAAGTATTGGAATACTGGCCTTCACCACGCAACGCACGATTATATTTTTGCACGTACATCAGGTGAACCAGGTCAGGGAAATGGAATCACTTGCTTCATAGTCCCAACAGACTCTCCCGGTTTTCAAGTAGAGGAGTTTATGTGGACATTTAATATGCCCACTGATCATGCTCATGTAACTCTCACGCAAGTGCGGGTTAGCGATGAGGATATTTTGGGTGAGGAGGGTAAGGGCTTGCAGACAGCTCAACTTTTCGTTCATGAAAATCGGATACGACAAGCAGCGTCCTCTCTAGGGGCAGGGTTACATTGCATTGATACAGCAGTTGACTGGGCTAGAAAGAGAGTCGTTTTTGGAAAACCACTTGCGCAAAATCAAGCAATCCAGTTCCCTCTAGCAGAACTCTATACCGAAGCGGAAATGATCAGGGCACTGATTTGGAAAACAGCATGGCAATTGGATGAAGGCGTTGACCACATGGAAATTACCGACAAAGTGGCAATGTGTAACTATAGAGGTAACAGATTTTGCTGCGATGCTGCTGATCGAGCCATGCAAACATGTGGGGGACAGGGGTACGGCCGCAAACTTCCATTTGAACACATATACCGGCATCATCGCCGCTATCGAATCACGGAAGGTTCAGAAGAAATACAAATCCGCAAAGTTGCAGGAAAACTTTTCGGGTTCGCGTCAAGAGCTAAAGGCTGAAGATACATTACATTAGAGACTCGGTTACACAGCCATTAACTCCGAGCGGAAAGAGAAAAATGAGATCTAAGCTATTTGCCT
>CENF01220152.1_pt1 | contig 11540 bp, 3 predicted proteins | sample 361291 | NCBI WGS metagenome assembly CENF01 (sample SAMEA2619399, study PRJEB7988) | marine metagenome | isolation source: saline water (ENVO:00002010), including | reverse complement strand
TATATTATATATATATATATATATCGCATGGTTTCCTTCGACAGCTTCTCTTCGCGCGAAGAGAACGCGTCAAAACTTTGCGACGACAAAGGCGTTTTCGGAGAAGAGGAATTCGCATGGCAGAAAAACATGAGCGACGACGATCCGTGGAAACACGTGAAAGATATCAAAGGGGACTTGCACTACCGAGTTTTATCGATTCCTCGAAATGCGACCATCGCGGAAATCAAAACGGCGTATCGGCAAAAAGCGCGCGAACACCACCCAGATAAAGGCGGTTACAGCGAAATGTTCGATAAAGTACAAAAAGCGTTCGAGACGTTGTCCTGTCCCAAGAAACGAGAACAGTACGACAATTTACAACATGTGACGCAATATCGGTACATACCAGGCGTGACGCAAAGAGCAGTCGGGGGCGAGGATTTGCTGTTGGACGATATTGCTCGGTTAGGTTTGGAAACAGATGCGAGCACGCAATTGGTAGTTCTGTGTGAGGTATGTGGGAGGCCATCGACGAGAGTGTGTATGTGCTCGCTGTATTATTGCGATTTTTGCGAACGGAAGCAACACTGGAAAGGCGAGTTTGGTTTGCACTGGCCGTGTACGCAGAGCGATCGTTTGAAGGTGGATTTGGCAAAGAAAGAGTTGGAGGAGAAGAAGAAAGAGGATGCAAAGAGGTACGAGTTAGAAGATCCGAACTTTAGAGATCCGGCATCTTTGAGAGAGATTCGTGAGTTCAAAGAACACGCGGCGGAGATTTACAGCATAAGGAAACAAGATCACACGAGAGTGTTCGATATGCGTTTGGCGAGGTATTACATGTGGGCACAAACGACCCGACACGTCTACATCGCGATCATGTTACCTACTGGTTACAAAGATAAAGAGCTGCACATGGACTTCAGAGGTCAAGTGTTAGTAGTTCAAAGCGAAGACTCGCCTCCAGTGGTGGAAAGACACCTCGCGTTTCAACCATCACGTGAGTTTCCAGTGCAAACCATGCAAACGGACGATAAAAGATTTTTAGTGCTATCAATTCCGAAAAGCAACATGGGCGAAGATGTTAAGAAGTGCTTTGAAGGTGATCCGGACTATGTGCGATGCATGCAACCACCGTATACTTTATACGAATCAAATACTGAAGTCATCATGGAAATTGAACTGCCGTTTTGGATCGACGAGGAAGATGTTCGCGTGGATATTACGAAACGTACCGTTCGCGTTCGAGTGACGAACGAAATTGATACAATTCGTCATTTCTGGTGGAAAACGGACGGACACGAAGAGTTGCGCGCGAACTGGGAGGCCATCGTTCCCGAAGAGTGCGCATGGTCTTTAGATGACGAAAGCGTAAATTCGAAAGGCGAAAAATGTCGCATATTGATGATTTGCTTCGCAAAACCTTCGCCGGATAAAGAAGAAAGAGAATACAAGAAGAACATGCGCCAAGATAACAGATTTGCAGCGGCAAAATGGTGCGAGAGTTCGAAAGCCCATGAGTCTGGTGTTCGGTTCTTCATCGAGGACGAAGATGACTTTGATCTCGAGTCGTTGCTCATATCGATGGTGTTTATGGAAACCGGATCGAGTTTTGTACCCGCGAAACCCGAATACGCCTATCACGCACCATTCGATACCTCGAAAACAATAAACGACGTAAATCTACTCCCGACAAGAGTAAAAACTTTACTCGATAAAATGTTGGACGGAGCTGAAGCGTTCGAGAAGAACGAGGAAGAAGAAGTTTATCTCAATGAGTAGAAAAATTGGGACATACCAACATTGAATGTAATTCAACACGCTAATAATGCATACTACTGTGCTACATGTAACTAAAACACTAACAATTGCCTACTAAAACTCTGGAATGTCCCTATCTGAAAGCTCGTCTTCGTCCTGCCAAAAGTTTCCTTCTGCTTCAGAGTCGGATTCCCGCTCTTCGAAAAATCTGTGTCGATCGGCCATCGTGGTGGACGATAAAAATCGTTTATCGTTAGTGTTGCCTACCGATGCTTCTTGATCTAATCCAATATACGTATCTGAGATAACAAACATTGTGAGGTCCGCAACATTCATGCTTCGTGGAAAATTATCAATCTGTAAAACTACTTCAAAGGTATCTGCAAACTGAGCACGGCGCATTGCCACGAGCTCCCCAGCGTTTCTCTTTTCCCCTAATATGATCCACCAACCTTCGTCTTTCTGTTTTGGGAATCTCGGCGCGTACGCCCTCGGCGCTGTTTTACGACCTGTTTTCTTCCCAGAACGTTTCAACGATACTTTCACGGAAGCGTTACGTCGACCGTTGGAACTGTTGACTTTATCTTCCACTAAAAGGGCTTTCACGTCCAACAGCGGAAGATTCGCACAGACGTTGAAAATCGCCTCACTTTTAGATTTTGAGAGACCTGACTTTGACATTGCCTCAAAAAACGCACTTTTGCGGTAAATAGCCAGAAATACAAGCTGTGGGAGACATGTTATTTTTGAAAAGCGTTCTAATTTGGAAACCTCCTCGTCTCCAATTTTCGGTAAAAGAAGCAAAGAGTTGTCGTTTATGGAGAGTCCTTGAATAATCATTTGTATCAGGTTCATAATCGATATCGCCGTCGACAGCCATCCAGCTTCGCTAACTATTTCCGTCATCGCTTGCAGAATTCTTTGCGATTGGTCAAGAACAGATTTTGTATCCGTGTGGTAATCCGACATCGGCAAAGGAAGCCGTAAAAAGTGCGCCTGAAAGAGTAAAGAAGCCTTGACGTGCGGATCATCGTATGCTCGTCGATCGACTCGATATCCTCCAGCTTTGAGAACATTTATCGCTAAATCCGCGTTTAACTTATCTTCGTTATGACGTACCGGTATTTCATCGTATTCTGCAACGTCACATAAGGTTGTTAAAACATCCTCTAAGGTGTTCGATTTCTTCAAACGTTTGGAGAAAACAGCCATAGTTTTGAAATTTAGGTAATAGAAACTCGCAATTCTGCCGAGCATTAAAGGCTTAATGGAATCGTCCTCGTTGTTAATAGCGAGACATTTTGCACTCTCGAGGGTTTCCATGGTGCTCTCAACCATTTCCGATAAGTATGAGTTCACGGTTTCGTGATTCGTATCCTCGAGGTTATAATAGGTTGGATTTTTCATGGCACGGCGAAAGAAATATGTCCACGTGAGGTAATCCACGGCGTCTTGCTTCGATTTTATAGCTCCACCTACGACTTCAGCGTTGAAATGGTCCTCCAAACACTCGCTAAAGCGCGATTCCACTGGAAAAGGTTCGTACAAGAACTTTTTGTAAAAGTTCTTCTTTGGTTCGTGCACGAGAACGACGCAGCAGCCGCTTTTGTCGAATTGCGGACGCCCAGCTCTCCCCATCATCTGCAACACATCAGTGATTGGAAAGTCTTGGTAACGTTTTGTTTTCCCATCGAAAAATTCAGTTCCTTTTATGACAACTAAATGCGCTGGTAAATTTACACCCCATGCTAGAGTGGACGTCGACACTAGCACCTGAATTTTACACTCTGCAAACAACTGCTCTGCGACGCCTCGATCTTCTGGTGAGAGACCCGCGTGGTGCAAACCTATACCGAATTGCAAAGTATGCTTCAAAGCTGGATCTTGAATATTCGAGATTCTTTGCTCCAATTCTCCACTGTCGCAGTGCACAAAAGCGTTTGGATTCTCGTCCGCAGCTGCATATGCAATCAAATCGAGTGCCGTCAATCTCGTTTGTCTCCTAGAAGAAACAAACACCAAGGCCGGTTTCATAGGTGAGTGTGTTCGAATCGCCGCGTAGGTAGGTTTATTCATCGAAAGCATCCGCGGACAATAGAACTTCCCCGGAAAACCTTGTATATGACATTCTAGCGGTACTGGACGAACAGAAGGACGGAAGTTGAACAGTCCTTTATCGTTTTCGATGCCAAGCCAATCCCCTAAATCTCTTGCGTTTGCCAAAGCAGTCGATAATCCAACGATCCGAATTTTCGATTTCGTTCGCGCGGAAATATAATTCATTCTGGAAACAATAGCTTCCAAAATTGGTCCCCGGTCGGCACCTAAAAGATGGATCTCGTCAATAACGACGAGTTTGACTTTGCTGACATAAGAGCGGGACTGCCAATTCCGGGAAATACCATCCCATTTTTCTGGAGTCGTGACGATGATATCCGCACGTAGTAACGCGCGTAAATCTGGTGTATAATCTCCGGTGAGTTCCACCATCTTCTTATTCACGGTTGGACAAAAGTGTTTCTTCCAATCGTCCACACGTTCGCGAACGAGTGCTTTTAAAGGAGCTATGTAGACAACCTTACTCCCTGGCAGTTCATCTCGAAACATTTTAAGAATCGTAAGTTCTGACGATATCGTCTTCCCCGAACCCGTAGGTGCTCCTAATAGAACGTTGTGGTTCGTATAGTACAACGTATGAAAGGCTTGCGTTTGTATTGCGTTGAAATGCGTAAATTTCTTTTCATAGAGCGACTCGTAAGTCGGATTATTGAGCGCGGATCTCGGAAGTGGGTCCAAGTCAAGTAGTTCTGTATTCGGCGGCGGTTCTGTCGGCAACACAATGTCCTCTAAATCGAGTTCTAAAAACGATTCGCATCCTAACCAGTATAAATGCGTCGCCCTTAGAAAGTACTGGGGCGGTCGTGGATCGAAAATTGGAATGGTAAACGCCAACGTCTGTCTACCTTCTTTGTATTGCTTTTTGCTCAACGTGAAAGTTTCCGTGTGATAAATGTGCTCATTCACGGGATCCTCCACCCAAATCAACCACTGTTGCGTTTGCCCATGAACTTCATCCCTCCATGTAAATTCGGGCAATACAGTCGCAGAAACTCGCAGCACAGAGCGCGTGATTGGCTGAACTACAGCTTCAAGGTTGACATGAGGGAGTTGTTCGACGCAGCGTTTCACTTGTGCTCCGACAACGGCGTTGAGTCGCAACAAATCACCAACTTCCTTTGCACTCATATCAATCAAGTGATCGACAGTAGCATCCCGTTCTTCGAGTTTATAGATTGTCTCTGGTTTCAGAGTATTTTCAAACTGACGAAGCGGCGAGTGGTGTGGCCATATTCTCCGATCTACCGCTTTTGAAAGCGTTAACAGAGTTTCCGCCAGCGACGGCCATCCACGCTTAAGCATGAGCTCAAACAAAGCTCGACATATTCTGCTCGCATTTTGAGAAATGTAACTCGAATCTGCAACCAGTGAAAACGATTCCAATCGCTTCCGAGAAACGTATACTTGCAAAAGCAAATTGACCTTGGCGACTTTATCGCTCATGTCCCCTTTAATCTCAATCGGACAGGCGGAGCGACGGTTTCTTCGAAGTGCCTCGAGCTCTGGCATTTCATCTTCTCTCGGTGTGATATTTTCAAACTCGGAGGAGTGCGAGATCACGTGCAAGACCTCTGGCAAGGACATGTGTCGATTCATCATCTCTTCAAACAACTCCATAGAAGCAACTTTGATATAAAAGTGTGAAGCAATGCGCCCAGCTTCGGTCTGATAGAGTTGGCCCGATTGTTCGTCGAAGCGAATCATCTTAGCCTTGTGTAATTTTCGCGCTGCTGTTTTAATCAAGTTTCTCCGATGCTCGATGAGCCCGGGGTCCATACGAACTTCATCCCAAGTCAAGCCATATCCGAGTGGATTTTGCTCCATTCGCGTGTGTAAATACGAATAACTCAACCACTGTGCGCCTTCTCGGATATTCGTCACGGTACCTAAAACAATTTCTGCGTTCAAATTGTCTGCCAAACAGTCGATGAATTGCGACTCAATCGGCGTCGAATGCGTCAACATTGCGACATATTTCGTGAGCTTTTTGTGTTCGGTAATAATGACACCTTCGCCACTGGTATCGAAACCGGGTCGACCTGCTCTGCCAAAAATTTGCTGAACATCTAGAACTCCAAGATCCTTAAATCCTCCCGCACTCGCGTCGTAGAGCTGGGTTCCTTTGATGATTACCTGATGGGCGGGTAAGTTGACACCCCACGCTAAGGTTGCTGTACATACTAATACCTTAATCACACCGGCGGCAAACATTTGCTCTACTAACGTCCGATCTTTTCGCAGCATCCCAGCGTTGTGACAGCCAAAACCTTTAAAGAATAAGTCTTTCATCTCTTGGTTTCTCGATCTCGACACTTCTCTGGCAAATATCGATTTCTCCTCGTGCATGTCGTTCTCAAACAACTCAAGTTCGCCTTCTTCTCCCGCTATTTCGGCCAACTGCCGCGCCGTTTTTACCGTGTCCTTTCTTGAATGCACGAACACCATCGCCTGCTTACCCTTCTGAAGCGCGGCACACGCTTTCTTAAAAGCGATTCGAATAGTTATGTTCTGACGCTTCATTGCGTTTGTCTCCGAAACGCCGATAAAAACTTGCGTGAGTGGAATTGGTCTGTACGATTGGTCAAATACGAACAAACCTTTACCTTCGGTGACGCCTAAAAACTGTGCAACATCTCTTGGATTGGGTAAAGTTGCTGACAAACCAACAATTCGAATCATCGATTGCGTTTGCTCGACTTGACGACGCGTTCGCGCGACTAACGTTTCAATTACTGGTCCTCTCTCATCGTTCAATAAGTGTACTTCATCGATAATAAGAAGCTTAAGAGTGGATGCCACAGAAACTTCGCCACCTTTTCGCGTGATGACGTCCCATTTCTCTGGTGTTGTAACGATAACGTGAGTTTCTTCTAATTCTCTCTTGGAGAGTTGCATATCACCAGTAAGTTCTCGACATACCATACCCAAGTCATTGAGTCGGTTCTGAAACGTCCGCGTGACTTCAGCGGCCAACGCCTTCATCGGAGCGACATAAACAATCTTAAAGATGTCGTGTTCGAGCAAGCAGTTATTCTCTTCGTCAAAGTGTTTAGCGATTTCTTGCATCGCACAAAGCATGGCGATGTTTGTCTTCCCCGCGCCAGTAGGTGCGCACACAAGAACATTCTCGTTCGATGTATACGCACACTCAAAAATTTTGGACTGAATGCGATTGAACGTCTGGATACCTTTGAAAGCAGTTTGAGCCCAACCTGGGAGATATGACACAGATACCTGCAATTCACCGTCTGCTATTCCCTCGTGAATACGCGCAGGTACGTAAATTTCTTCGTACCCTTCCAAGACTTTACGGGTCGTTCCTGGCGGCAGAGCTTTTTTGCCGCGGTCAGTTCCGAGACCTAGTCCGCGCAAACTGTTCAAAATATCATCCACACTTCCTTTTTCGGCTTCGTTCTTGTTCGGCAATGGTAATGAATCGTCGCAAAAAGCGCCAAAACCAAGTCCAGAATCATTTGTGAACCATTCTAATAAATGCTCTCCGTGACCACCAGCCACACGTCGCCTATTCCTCCGTTCTTCTTTCTTTCGGATTTTCTCCATCGCCACGTCCGTCGTCGATCGAACGGAAACAGCGGATTTGCTTTTCGTATAATCGTTCTGGGCGGATTCTTCTGGATCGAACGCTTCTTTCAAAGCTTGCAAACGTCGTCTGATAGCATCCGCGAGTTGACCTCGTCTTTCACAAACGTTTGCGACAAGATCAAACCCACCATCACCGAGTAAATCGAACAACTCGGACGCTACTTGGTCGTCGCTGTTCGAGCTATTCAAGCATAATCGACAGATGTTTCCGCAAATATCTGTCCAACCCGCGAATGCATCCGAATTTTGATTGTTTTCTCGGAATATTTCGCATTGTTGGCGAAGCCAAGCGAGAATTGATACGCCTTGAAGGGAAGTTGATGCCTCGCTCTCATTACCTAATGCATCCAACTCGTGGAATGAAGGGGTTCTCGCTCTTTCGAGCTCTACAGACGCAAACGCATTTGCGCTGTCTAAACCACGCGTCATACTCGATAAAATCGTAGACTCTAACCCACTGGAGCTTTGTTCGTGGTGTTGTATACTGCTCTCAAATTCATTCGCTCCGAAAAATCTCGGCGGTACGAAATACATATCTTCACCATAATAAAACTCTTTTTTTCTTCCTGCTTCCACCATCGTGCCGTTCGAATCGCCACCAGTACTACTCAAATTCATACCACCTCGTCTTTTCAGCGCATTTGCACTTTTCCAAAAATATTTCCATCTCTGCACGGCTTCACTGCTGCTCAACGCACTGCCCAATTGCGCTTTTACAATCGCGACAGCTTCTCTTTCGTTTTCCCTCATTTTCGCTTGCACTTTCTTCCTCTCCAATTCCGGTGCGTTTGAATATTCTATGGCGTCTTCTAAATCTGTCTCTAATTTCCAATCTATATCACAATATGTTGCTATAGCCGCATACAAATCACCCGGTGCTTCAAAAAGTTCCTCCGGCGAAATCAAGTCGTTCTCCAAACGCAACAACTGCATTGAAGCATCGGCAACTGACTCGAGCGCGAGCCTCGTCTCCTCGTCCACATCGTCCAACGACGACGACATCGACGTTTTCAAAGCTAAATTGGATAACCTCAAAAGTGCCATATCTCTGTTCTTCCTCGCTTTAATCGCGGTTTGCCGAAACGATGATGTCGTTGTAGCTTTTGTTGTCTCGCTTCGGTTACCCTCTTCTTCTTCTGCCATTTGCTTTGCACGAGCCACGTAAGCTTCATCTATATCACTCGCGTACCAACACTCGGTATCATCGCTATTATCACCACTTTTGCCGCGATAGTGCGCACGTAAAAATGTGGTCAGTCGCGGTGGTGGACCTCGAGAAGAAGAGTGCGATGTCGATGCCATAGCAGGGGGCTTCTCTCGTCCGCTGAAATCCTAATCTAACAAACACAATCACCTAGTAAAAGCGAAAATGCACGGAACGAAGAAGAGACTTTCATCGTCATCATCATCACCAGCGCTTCGTTTCTTTCAAATTATATCGTTGAAAGAGAGAGAGAGAGAGAAAAGAGCGGAGCCCGTCGTGTGCTTCTTCTTCGCTTCTCTCTCGTCGACTCGTGCGAAGGTGACTTGATGTTTTTGCACTCTTTTTTTGAGGAGGAGAAGGATGGACTCTCTTTTTTTGGCGCACAGAGCTTTACATTTTTCCTCTCGAAACGCTCTGATAACGACAGACATGTTTCGAAGGCACTCCAACGGCGACGAGAGTACGAGGGAGGAGGAAGAGGAGGAGAAACCGAGCGCTTCTTCTTCTTCTTCTTCTTCTTCTTCTTCTTCTTCTGCTCTAGATGGTATGGCAGAAGCCATTCAAAAGGGAGCCCATCTCCCATCTTTAGACGATAGAATAAAGGTCGCTTTAGAGTGTCCGTGCGTGAAACCGTTGCGAGATACGTCGTGCAGAGACGAATTCGATGCGGCGTTGACATGTTTTATGAAAGCGGACGAAGAGACGAGAGCGAGCGATTGCGCGGATAAGTTCGTGGAGTTGCATCAATGCATGGTGAAACACAGCGAGGAGTTTCAAGAGTTTGCCGAGGAATTGGTGAAACACAGAAACGTAGAGGGACCGGCGCAGGTATAAGGAACAAGAGTGGGTTTTAGAAAAAAGGAGAGAGAGAGGAATAGATAGATATAGAATGTGGGGTTGTAGTATAGAAACGTCATTTACAATGAAAGCGTCATCCATTGCGCTGCTTTAGCCGAAACCGTTGCTTTGGCTATTTTCAATTTAGCTGCTAAAAGCGCGTCAGCAATCGTAAACGTACTTCCGCAGACGTAATCGTTCGCACCTTCCAACGCCTTTTCGACTATCGCCACGACCGCGTCAACGTTGGCGTGATGGAACAATTCAATGAGAGCTTCGCACTTGGCATTGTCCTTTGAGGCAGTTGGCAACAATGCGAGACTGGACGCTTGTGTCGTCTTTGCGAGGTATCTCGCGATGGCTGTAGCCGACGTCAACAAGAAATCACCGTCTTCAACCAAAGCCGGACCAACAATGTTTTCTGGGTCCGGAAACAATCCTTTCTCTTCTTCCGTAATGTCCACAGCAATGGATTTTTTCGTCGCCGCAGTTTCTGGAAGCTTTGATAAAATCGATTCCAAAGCCATGGACCCAGCGCAATCACCAGCATTAACGAAAATGCTCAAAGCGTTCGCGGAATCTGCACCTCTCACTCCACCAAACAATGGAGCCGGCGCTGGTGAAATAGCTACCAAGCGCTTCTTCTTGTCTAACTTGCTCACGAACGGAATAAACTCAATGCCGCACATCCATGGGCGCAGTGCAGGAGGCACCACCAACCCGTCTGGCGTTTGCCAGTTCTCCAACAAGCAGCACAATGACCTCTCCGTCGCGGTTAACGTCGAATTCAACAAGTGCACGTACGACTTGGTCTTTTCTGGGCCTTTCTGCGGCGCGCCATAACGGATTTCCAATCGTCTCGATTGGTAATCCGTGCAGTTTGAGCAAGATACCAATTCTCGATGAGTTCTAGACGACGGAAACCACGCTTCTAAATCGTACTTTTTCGCTGCAGCGTCGTTCAATTCCCCAGAAACTATGTTCACGACGTTATATGGAATGTTTAAAGATTGGTAAAACGCCTCTGCGTTCCCAATCAATCTGTCCATTTCATCCCAAGAAGCGTTGCCTTCCGGCGTTACGGCTACAAATTGTTCAACCTTTTCGAATTGATGCACGCGAAAGATACCGAGAGTATCTCTCCCATGACTCCCAACTTCTTTTCTGAAACAGGTGGAATACCCAGACAAACGAATAGGCAAATCCTTCTCGTTCAACCATGACTTTCTTAAATACGAGCAACACGTTTGTTCGCTTGTCGCAATTAAATACTTATCGTCGCCTTCCCCGGTCACTTTGTACAACTGCTCGTCGAAATCTGCTAACTGCGCGCACTCTGCCATTCTGTCTTTTCTCATAAAGAACGGCGTCGCTAACGGAGAATGTCCTCTCGCCGCCAAAAAAGACAACGCGTAGTTAATCATCGCTTGATTCAACAATACCCCGGCGCCTTTCAAATAATACCCTCTCCCTCCAGCCACATCCGCGCCCTTGTCCAAATCTGCAATATCCAACATTCCCACTAAATCCACGTGATTCGGTAAATTCTCTTCCATCCTTCTTTCCCCCCACGTTGCGTGTACCGTATTAAACTCCTCGTCGTCGTTCACCGGCACCGAATCATGGACGATATTCCCAATCTTCAACAACAACTCGTTCGTTTCCTGCTCCAACTTCTTCTCCAACTCCACGGTATCTTTCCTCAACTGGTCCACTCGTTTGACTTCTGGCATCAATTTTTCTGCCTCTTCCTTCTCCCCTGATTTCATCTTCAAAGCCACCGCTTTGTTCGCTTTGTTAAAATCGGCATTCAACTTATCGAGATCGAATCGTACCGAGCGCCACTGCGCGTCTTTTTCAATGCATTGGTCGACAATCTCCACGGATTTATACCGGCGTTTTTGCGACTCTTTCACGATATCCTGCGTGTATGTTACCGAGAGAAAGAAAGAGCGTGTGTGTATGTGTGTGCGTAAGAGAAAGAGAATAGATTAAAATCCATCGATGTGTCCGTCGGCGCTTTTTCCTCCACGACGCA
>CENF01144270.1_pt1 | contig 11547 bp, 7 predicted proteins | sample 361291 | NCBI WGS metagenome assembly CENF01 (sample SAMEA2619399, study PRJEB7988) | marine metagenome | isolation source: saline water (ENVO:00002010), including | reverse complement strand
AGCATCACATTGGCTACATTCGACCCCATTACTCCGCCAATCGCCAAGTCCGGCCGATTTCCAGCAACCGCCTCAAGAGAGACAGCCAATTCTGGAAGAGATGTTCCTACGGCAACTATGGTGAATCCTATCAGTAGAGGGGGAACTCGCATTCTCTTAGCTATCACAATCGCCCCCTGTACTACGACCTCCCCTCCAGTCATCAAGAGGATGAACCCGGCTATGACTAGCACCCAATCCATGGTTAGCGCGTACCAATTACACTCATGACCGTTTCCAATCAAACCTGATCAACTGCATGATCTGATTATGTGCCTTAATACCAAATCAACAGTGGGAACAGTGTGGTCTTCGAGAGAGGGTGAAAAAGGTACTGGAGTGTCTAGGGCACCTATTACCACGGGTGCGCATTCAAGACTCCAAAAAGACTGCTCTATGACTCTGCTACTTATCGTATGACCGAACCCTCCAGTCCATTGAGCTTCTTGTAGAACGATCATCCTACCAGTCCTATTCACAGATTCGATACAAGTCCTCTCATCGAAAGGCTGAATTGTTCTCAAATCTACTACTTCTATCTCAAATCCTTCGTCAGAAGCATGTCTAGCGGCCTCCAGCGCCACATGAACCATCGCCCCCCAGGTGATAATCGTCAGGTCAGTGCCTCCCCTGATGATACTGGCCTTTCCTATTGTCAGCTCGCCCGATGACAATCTTTCCTTTACCGATTCAGTATCAACTATCTGATTAATCGAATTCCCCCAACCAGTTTTCCCTCCTCTGAGGCCGTACAGTCCTATATGTTCCAAGAAGAGAACCGGATCGGGAATTGAATGTCCCTCTATCATGAGATCATATGCATCTTGAGGATTACTTGGGAAAGCTATGACTAGGCCAGGATCGTTGGTAAACCAAGATTCGATCATGTTCGCATGAAATGGCCCACTTCTTGTTTTGGCTCCTAATGGGATTCTTACGGTCAATGGAACTTCAGCTCCCCACCTCCATCTCAACTGAGCCGCATTATTGATCAGAGGATTCATTGCCAATGCCGCGAAGCCACCAAATTGGATTTCTGCAACAGGTCTCATCCCGCCCAAAGCGGCTCCGGTCGCTGAGTGGATTATGATCGCTTCCGATAGGGGCATATCCAGAAGTTTATCCTCATGCCCCTTAGCTTTGAGAGGTAGATTCATTCCGAAGGCACCCGCTATTTCCATATCCTCGCCCATGAATACGACTTCATGCCCATATGACTCAGCAATCTCTACCATTGCATTTTGAATAGATCTGCTAAATGTCCAAGAGTTTGAGGCATCTGAAAAAATCAAAGACTCTTCGCCGGGACTTAGGGGGGATTCAGAAATCGAAGCTTGTTTATTCAAGTCACTGATTTGCTGCGAGTGGCTCCGGGCATCAGTTATGCTAGTCACTCCTTCTCCCACAGAATGGCCCTCCGGCCAAGGCATCGACTCCAACTCATCTCTGCAATTATCAACCATCTGCCTCTCATCTGCCTCCATCTTGGCTAGTAATTTCTCATCACAGCCGTTCCTAATCAGTAACTCATGATGATTGGGAACCGGGTCCTTCTCAGACCAATATTCTAGTAGTTCCCTGTCTACATAACCAGGGGGAGTTCCAGTGGCTGAACCAAGATATAGGTCATCGTGGTGATGAGCATGTCCGCATCCTCTCATTGTTTCAACATGGATCAAGGTGGACCCTCCTCCTGATAGTGCGATCTCTCTGGCCACTGCCGTAGATGCGTAGAATTGACCGGGATCAGAACCATCAATGGTCCATGATGGAATCCCCATAGCGGCCCCCTTATCTCCAAAAGTCTCTGCACCCGACTGTCCAACAACAAATGTATCCAAGGCTATCTGATTATTCTGGATCATGTAACATATTGGCAGACCCCGGGTACCGGCAAGATTCATCGCCTCCCAGAATTCTCCACTGCTACTGCACCCTTCGCCGACAGGAGCCAAATGAAAACGAGAAACACCAAGTCTTTGAGCCGCTAGAGCGATTCCAGTAGTGGTCGCACTGGCAGTCGGCAGAGGGGCAGTGGGGGGCAATACCCTCTTCTCCCAATTTCCAATATGGAGGTCCCTCCCTCCTGATCCGGGGTTTCCTCCGTCCATGTAAGACTCTGCCTTGCCCATCTGCGCCGCAAAGACCTCCGTAGGGGTCTGCCCCATTGCCATGGCTAATCCAGTATCTCGAATCATTGGGGCGATCACATCAGCATAGTCTACTTCCGAACTTGATAGGTCCACCGCTCTAGTCATCGCTGATGCACATGCAACGACCCCTTCTTGCCATGTCGATCTGAATCCCTTACCTGTGAACTTACTGCCATCTTGCGATTCCAGTCCATTGGTAAATAGATCTTTTAGATGTTCATCGACTATCCTAGTTCTTAGCATCCACCTCTGCCAATCCATTCGCTGTTCGATTGTTATGGAGTGATAATATGCAATTCTACGTAAGCAAATTCTGAGATCTAGCCCCAGTCTTATCGATCTTCTGCCGATATGGGAGGCGCCCTTTCTCCTAGGCATTACTTCCATCTCTCTGATATCAATCAAACGTGGCTCTAGAATCCGCTGAGAAAGATTTTCAAGCATTCGTTCCTCGAACCTGATGCAGAATTCATGGAAGTCAAGGCCTCCAAATAGAGACGGCTTATCCATGGCGTCCCAACATTCTGCAACTAAGTCCAAATAACCCTCATTCCTCTCTGAAACGAATCTAAGAAGCTCTGAACGAATCAGTTTAGAGTCTACTTTACTGGGAAAATGCAGCCCTTCCAAAGGCTTCCATTTTTCGGCAAAAATTTGTGACAATCCAGATTGAGCATGAACTTTCCGAGCCCCAATATCTTCATTTGATAACTTGGTATCTCCTTGAGAGTTTCGTACATCTATTTCCCTATTCAGCTCCTCTTCTGCTAATTTATTCGATCTTTCCCATATTTCAACAGATTCTTTCCTTCCTTGACCTGTGGAAGATCGGTCCAGAGTAACCCTTACTCTATTGGCACATTCTATACATTTTCTATCTAGTTTGATCGTCGAGGAACTTCTCACTTTCCATACCTGATGCTTTCCACAATTTGGGCACTTCCATATCCCCTGACGTCCAGACATGATACTCCGATGAGTATTTAGTACAACAATTATTCGTTTTACTGACTATATTTTTACCACAATTTATGATATTTTTAATATATCCTTAAAAAAATCATACTATTTTATTCAAAATACCACAAAAAAACGTTGTACTGAAATAATTAAAACCATATTTAATACTTAACAATTGAAGAATCAACAGTATCAGACCAGAGATGAACTCCTCCTTCCAAATTCAAAACCCGTTCAGGATTGTATCCTGATTGGTTGAGAAACCTTACTACTGCACCCGATCTACCGCCCGTTCTGCAGTATACCACGATATCCCTGTCTGCGGGAATTTCTTCATATCTCGCTGGTACTGATGTATGTGTGATTCTCAGATCAGTGCCCTCTATCGATGTAATCGACTCCTCAGATTCAGATCTAACATCGAGAAGGAATGGGTTCCACCCCTCATTTTTTAGCCTAACAAATTCTACTGGCGATACAGACTTCACAGACTTTCCCTCTTTTCCAATTCCAGAGCCACGGCTCCTTCCCGAGTCTGAACCGAATGACAGGACCCTAGTAATCATTGTTAGAGAATCTATTGTCAGAAGCTTGCCACTCAGGACGTCCCCAATCCCAAGTATCACTTTGATAGCTTCAGTAGCCTGAATAGTTCCAACAATCCCTGGAAGTACTCCAAGAACCCCTGCTTCAGAACAATTTGGAGCTAATTCAGGAGGAGGGGACTCAGGAAAAAGGTCCCTGTAGTTGGGTCCATTCTCAAAATTGAATGTTGATACCTGACCTTCGAATCGATGAATACTGCCGAATACCCATGTCTTACCCAATATTTCACATACATCTCCAATAAGATACCTAGAGGCAAAATTATCAGTTCCATCTATGACAATATCATAGTCCTTAATTACGGACTTAGCATTACTCTCATTCAATCTGCCCACTATGGGAGTCACCTCTATTCCCGGATTTAGTGAACCGATTCTCTCTGCCGCAGAATATGCTTTAGCTTCTCCAATTGAGGAGGTGGAATGGATGATCTGCCTTTGGAGATTAGATTCTTCCACGTAATCATTGTCCATTATCCCAATCCTACCAACCCCGGCGGCTGCCAGATACATCATTGCAGGAGAGCCCAGGCCACCCGCCCCGACTACTAGAACAGATGAATTGAGTAGCCTAATCTGGCCTTCTTCACCGACACTCGGGAGTGCCAAATGTCTAGCATATCTTCGACGATCCTCTTCCGAAAGTCCATGTTTCATATCATGTCCCGTAGGCAAGAAGGACATTTTCCTTATCCTCCAAAAAAATCAATGCTGGCTTTCCAGCCACTTCTCCGCATCAATCGCCGCCTGACAACCCATTCCAGCAGCAGTAATCGCCTGACGATATCTGGTATCAACTACATCTCCCGCTGCAAAGACACCCTCTTTACTAGTCATGGTATTTTCCTTATGCAAAATATAGCCACTAGAATCCGTCTCTAGTTGCCCTTCTAGGAATTTTGTAATTGGCTTATGGCCAATGGCAATGAAAGCCCCCGTACAGTCAATATTTTCTTTACTGCCATCTCTGGAATCCTCTAAAACAGCTCCAGTAAGCCCATTCTCGTCTGAAAGCCAAGAACTCACATTCTTGAACGTCTTTATCTCTATCTTCTCATGATTTACAGCTCTTTCATACATTACTTTGGAAGCTCTAAAAACATCTCTACGGTGGACAATAGTGACCTTTTTAGCAAATCTAGTGAGGAAAGTGGCTTCTTCCATGGCAGAGTCTCCTCCTCCAACAACGATTACCTCTTCATCTTTGAAGAACGCACCATCGCATGTTGCACAAGTGGAAATCCCTCTACCCTTCTGAGCTTCTTCGCCCTCGACCCCAAGCCATATTGATTCAGCCCCCGTACAGATAATTATCGATTCAGCTCTGTACTCTTCTCCTTCAACCCAGACGCCATAAGGCCTGCTATTGAGGTCAACCCTCTCAACATTCTTGTCTTGTACCTCTAGGCCGAATCTCTCAGCCTGCTCGCGTAATTCCATCATCATCTCAGGACCCCCAATTCCCTGAGGGTATCCTGGAAAATTTTCAATATCAGAGGTCAGCATTAACTGCCCCCCTGACATGTATCCTGCAAACATTAGTGGCTCCAATAGAGCCCTAGCGGAATACAGTCCTGCTGTGTATCCAGCAGGCCCCGAACCAATTATTATCACCTTACGTACTACACCTGTCACGAATACCCCAATGGGGGGACGTCCTTCAACTATGCCTCTCTAATAATCACTCAATCATGGCACAAACTGCACTTATGGCGGCCCTAGCATGAGGCTCTAGTCTTGGTTCAATGTGCTCCGGCTCTGCCCCAGGGCCGATTATACCTAGTCCTACGGGCTTCTCATGAATAATCTGAAGCTCAACAATTGATTTGATCACGGCCTGACCCATAGCTAGTCCATGTTGAGTTTGACCCTTCTCGATGATTCCAAGACAGGCCGCCGCCCCGATGTCATCTCTAGACAACAATCGATCGAGCGCTAGCGGTACTTCCATAGCTCCCGGTACCCACACAACCTCCTCAACTGTAAGCCCATTCTTACTTGCTTCATTGGATGCCCATTCTAGCATCCTCTGAACTTCTGATTGATGGAACGACCCACATACAATTGCAATCTTCCCGCTCATGATGAAACCCCCATCTTCCTGATTGTGTCAACAATTGCCTGTGTTCTAGAATCTATCTCGATATTCACCCTGTCTCCCTCTGATTTTGATTCAATGGTAGTTACACGTAGTGTTTCAGGAATTATATGCAGAGAAAAACACTCCTCTGATACTTCCCCTATTGTTAGTGACATTCCATCAATTGCAACATATCCTTTCTCTAGGATATAGTCTGAGAACTCTTCCTTATTCTCAATCAGTAAATCAATAGATCCTTCATTCTCAACTTTTTCTATTATCTTAGCAGTAGTCATTACATGGCCAGATAGGATATGTCCGCCTAGCTCATCCCCAACTCTCAAAGACCTCTCTACATTTACGTAATCGCCAACTCCGACATTTCCCAGGGTAGTCCGATTGAGGGTCTCTTCGATTATATCAAAATAAACATCATCAGAATCAATCGACACTACAGTAAGACAAACTCCATCGATCGATACGCTTGCACCTATTTCCAGGTCTTCTTTGAACCTTCCAAGATCCACGCTCATAGACCAAAAACTTCCTCTATCCTCTACACCTTTGACGGAAGTGAAGCCTGATACTATACCGGTGAACATCCTAATCTTCCTCGTAAGGGCCACCTTCTGAATTAGGCCAGAGGTCAAGAATTCTTGCAATAATCTTACGAGTTCCGTCGAGATCATCAGATAATCCCTCGACCCTTGTCAATTTTACATCGGAAAATCCGTGTTCATCGAGACCAGATCTGATTGAGTCTATCGAATGCTTCTGATCATAGCCCAGAGCGATTACATCAGGCTTTACAACATTTAGAATATCAAAAATAGGAGTCCCGGGAGAGTTCCCAACTATTGCCTCATCTACTGGCTTCAGTCCTTCAACCATTCTACATCGGAGTTCTTGGCTGGTCACCGGCTCATGCTTCTGCGATCTCACAGTATCATCATGGGCGACCACAACTACTAGCTCGTTTCCAAGGGACTTGGCCTGTTCTAGGTAGTGCAGATGTCCAGCGTGAAGGAGATCGAAAACACCGACTGCCATGACTCTGACCATATCTCCCGCCCTCACTATCCAAACTCAAGTCTTTGCTTCATGCCATATCCATAGATTCTAAGATATCCTTCCCAGTAATCATAGGAATTCCATGCTCTTCTGCATATTTTCTTGCATCTTGCAAGGATAACGCTCCATCTCCTTCCGGATCAAGCATCTCCGCACCTATCGTACATGGAATATTTCCCGACAGTCTGGCTATGGCTACTGCTAATTCGGTATGTCCCTGTCTCTTCGAAAGCCCACCAGGAGACTCTCTACAAAGTGGAATATGCCCCGGTGTTCTGAATTCCTCGCCCAAAGCCTCCATGGCCTCGGAGTTTGAGCGATTATGCATTTCCCCAGCCAGCTCCCCAAATCTCCTTGTCGTTAAGGCCCTGTCCCTATCAGTAATTCCAGTATATGTTTTCCTATGATTCAGGGATAGAGTAAATGCCGATCTGCTGTCATATTGGAGATCGTTAGTAATCAGTTGTCCGAGAACTGGATTTTCTGAGACTATAGAAGGAGTGGAATGGAGGTCCTGGAGCCAAGGAAGACCAAACTTCTCGCCCACTTCATCACCAATAGCCAAGAACAGTAAACCCCCACAATCTTTCCGCAGTCTCCTCATAATCTCTGGAGTTGCCTTGGCCGCGGGCCAAAGAAGATCAGTTTCCCGTTCTCTAAAATCCGAGTCAAAAATCATCACAGGTTCCCCCAGAGAGAATGCTTTAATCGCCTCAGCTATGCCCTTGCCCATGACTATCGGAGGGGCCACACATACCACTTATTTTCGGTCGAACCATCTCCTTCAGCATGTATCGGTTAAAAATTCCTAATCTCCAGAGCGTATAATCCAAAGTTTAGTTGTAATATTCTAGTCCGAACCCCTAAACGTAACCAGTACGGGCCAACTCCATGGCGGGACGTAGCGCAGCCACCGCATCATTCATCATCTTGCTAATGTTGTTGCCATTGGCATCTTCCAATCTTCAACCCATCCAAGGTGGAAAGGGAGGCTTAGATGCTGATGGAGTTTGGGTAGAAAGTGTTGAATCTGAACTACATGCAAACTGGTGGTCCGACTGGAGCAGAGACAAGAATGATAATTCTCTGGATGATAGGCTTGAATGGCTACTCGAGCAACCTCAGCAAACTCAACAAGATTGGTGGAAGAGAGCCGAATTGGGAAGTGCCAGGATTTTTGTCGATTATGACCACCATCCTTCCGATGCCGACGTCGAGGAACTGGAAAGATTAGGAGTCGAAGTTACATTCCGTCCCAAGTATCTCGATACCGTTTCGGCAACCGCTCCCTTCGAAACCATACTTTCCCCAGATGGAATTCGTTCTCTCCCCGGAGTAGTTATGGTGGAAGATCTTGGTTTGGCAGAGCCTCACATGAACGAAGCAGTTCCTAATATGGGAGTCGATCAGGTTTGGAACGACTTCGGGTTTGACGGCACAGGGTCAGTAGTAGCTGTTTTGGATACTGGTGTTAGAGGTGACCACGAGGGCCTAAATGACATGGATGATGAGCCTTTTACAACCGGATGCGAGCAACCCGACCCAGATCCCCTCAATCCGAACCCAATCTTTGTTGATTGCGACCCGAAGATAATAGCATTCTATGATGCAGTCTTGATGGATGCCGAACAAGACCCTTCAACATCTTATGATTCAGGAACTCACGGTAGCCATGTTGCTGGTATTGCAGTAGGAACAGGAGGCGGCCAATCCGATCCAACCACGGGCCAGAAGTATGTTGGAGCCGCGCCCGGAGCGTTTCTGATAAACATCCTCGCATGCTGTGATGGAGATATCGAGGACGTTATCCAAGGAGCTCAGTGGGCTATTGAAAATAAGGACAAATACGGAATCGATATCGTCACCTCATCTCTCGGTGAGCAACAGTTAGAGGTCCACTTCGATAACAACGGAGACTCGGCTTGGAGTAGGCAGATGGACGCTGTCGTAGAAGCTGGAATAATTACCACTCTGTCTGCTGGCAATGAGTTTGGAGGAGCCACCTTTGCTGGTTGTAATACCATAGACAGTCCCGGAGATGCTCAACTTCCAGTAACCGTTGCAAGCCTCGATAAGGATCTAGGACTGGCCATTTACAGTAGTCGAGGCTATACCTCTGATGGGAGAGTGAAGCCAGATGTTGCAACTATAGGGTCGAATATCATGGCACCCGATGCGGCGTCAAGTGACGGTTATACCAGTAAGTCGGGAACGAGTATGGCTACGCCACTAATGGCGGGAATCGCGGCATTGATGGTGGAGGCAAATCCGGATATCACTCCCGCTGAATTCAAAGATATCATTTCAGCTCATTCTATTGAGAGAGATTTGCAACTTCTCGACGACCCTGGATTCAATGACTGTAGTATCTTAGAGACGCGTCCAGACAACGAGTTTGGTTATGGGCAGGCAGATCCACTAGCCTTCGTAGAGGCCGCTGGGAGTATTGATAGGTCGCTTAATGTCAGTATGAATCTCGAGACACTGCAAGAAATTGGGAACCAGTCATACGTCTCAGGAACAGCTTCTGGAGTCGCTCCTGGAATGGGGATTGTAGAAGTCAGAGTGGGGGGCGGAGAATGGCAAGGTGCGGCTGATCTCAAGGGAGATTGGAGTCAGTGGAGAGTAAAGCTTGACTCCCATGCAGAATCTGGAAATTCCACGATATATGCTAGACTGGTAGTTAGTGAAGACAGTATTTCTCCAGTAGACGCAAGGAGGGTCATTCTGGTTGATGGCGAAGCTTCCGATGCAATGTCTGGAGATATGATGCAATTCGGCCTCTCCGTGTTCTTATTCCCGTTTTTGTGTGCCGTGGCGCTAATCTCATTCATTGCGCTGAGAGAAAGATGGGATAGGAAAATCAATTTCTCAGAATACAAGCCATCTACGTCCGGAATAATTGATGGTCTAAGGATTGCCAATCCGATGCTATATCCCGATTACGCAAAGTCGGCTATCGGAGCTTGGAAAGATGGAGAGTCATTGTCCGAGAACCAGTTCAGAAGGTACGTATCGCTCTCTATTCTATACACTGCCCAGGGTCTTCCACAAGGATTCACATATGTCGCATTCCCTGCATTTTTGGCCGTTAACGATGTAAGTCCTGTTGACATAGCGGCACTTTGGGCGGCGATAGCCCTTCCTTGGACATTCAAATTCGTATGGGGGCCTATGGTTGACGGCATACAGGCTCCCTCATACGGCAGAAGGAGGCCTTGGATTCTATTCGCACAAACAGGTATGGTAGTCACACTAGGGGCCCTACTCTTCGTCTCTAACCTGGCTGAATCGATACAACTAGTAACACTATTACTATTCGTGCACAATCTCTTCTCTTCTCTCCAAGATGTCGGTGTTGACGCATTAGCTGTAGATGTCCTTCAGCCAGACGAAGTTGCAAAAGCGAACGGATTCATGTTCGCCGCGAAGAGAGCAGGATATATCCTGGGTGGAGCAATTCTCGGAATTATGGCAACTAAGTTCGGAATCAAATCAGCTGTGATAATTCAATTGCCACTATTGATATTAATCATGGCACTTCCTTTGTTCCTTAGAGAAAGACCGGGTGACAAACTCTTCCCTTGGAGCAATTCTAGGAGATCCAGTCTTTGGAGTGCCAATGAACATGATTCCGATGAAGCAGAAGATGACGAGTCATCCGAATTAGAATTACCATGGCCAGAGAACGAAGAGGATGATCAATATCGGGCCGCCCATTGGACAGCCAAGAATTTGATATCCCAACGCATCACATTGTCCGCAGCTACTCTCTGGATTTCCTTAACTCTCATACTCCTAGGAATGGTGGTCTATATCGGAGGCGTATTAATAGAAGCAGACTGGCGAAATCGTCCTATTTTGTTTATGGACATAGTCGACTTTAGTGTAGTTGCAATCTCTCTGGTTTTATTCATGCAATTGTCCCAGAAACTAGGTTTTAGTTTACCGACAGTGCCAAATCCATTGGCCAATGTAATGAGGGGACCAGCTATTACATCATACAATATTGTGAAGGGATTCTCCCTCAGATCTTCATTCCTACTTATTTTCCTATGTCTACTTTCGGAATTATACTTGTTTGTAGATCCCATAGTACTGGATATCTTCATCAATGAAGCTGGCTGGTCTATGTCGAAATATAGCGCCGTGATGGGTGGATTTGTGATAGCCTTCCTGATGGCAGGTCAACTGATAGGGGGATTCTTGGGAGATCGATTCGGCGTTAGGGAGGTAGCTATGATAGGCTTCACACTTCTAGCACTAGCAAACGCAGGTCTCGCACTTATGCAGGATTATTGGGGCAATACTACAGTCATGACAGCATATCTCTGTGCGCGGGCGATAATCAATGGATTAGCATGGATTTCAATAATATCTGTATCTATGCGACTAACCTACAGTAAAGCTGGAGGGACCCAATTCACAGCATACATGTCGATGTTCAATCTATCAGGGGTCATTGCGCTAAGCCTGACCGGTAAGGCAATTGAAATCATGGATTACATTTCAGCATTATATCTTGGCGCGGCACTCACTCTAATGACTGTGATTTTCCTGGTATTCATCGATCCAGACGAATGCGATAGGGTTTTGGAAGGAAGACTAGGTGATGATGAAGATGAGAATTATGGGGGGG
>CENF01039674.1_pt1 | contig 11568 bp, 13 predicted proteins | sample 361291 | NCBI WGS metagenome assembly CENF01 (sample SAMEA2619399, study PRJEB7988) | marine metagenome | isolation source: saline water (ENVO:00002010), including | reverse complement strand
AAAATCAATTATGCAAAAAAAATTGCAGAAGAGTTAAAGTTAAAAGGATTTATTGATAGAAGATTTTCTTTTGGAATTAATGCAGTGTCTTATCGATATGGACAGAATGGCGATATAGGTTTATATATTAATTCTGTTGATTATGATAGCTCTGGAGATAATAAGGCTTTATATAAAGGTGATATCATTATAGGATTGGAAGGATATCAAATACAAACCTATGATGAAATTCAACTTGTCTTAGCTAATACCGATGCGAGACCAGGCGATACCATTGAATTAAGAATTCTAAGAGAAAATGACATAAAAGTGGTTAAATTAGTATTAGGAAGCAAATGAGAAATAGAAGTATTAATTTAATAGGTTTAGGCATCTTATCAGGGGTAATGATTGGAACGGTATTAGGTCAATTTTTAGGTTTTATTCTTCCTGAAGATAGCACAGTTAAGCAGTTTTTTCTCACTACATTTGATTTTTCTTTTGGTTCAATTGATAGTGAATTATTGTTAGATTTAGGTATTATTGCAATCGATTTAGGAATGATTGTTAGATTTAATGTTTGTAGCATTATTGGTTTTGCAATTGCATATTATTTATTAAGATACTTTAGATAAAGGTAAAGGAGAATTTTATGATGCCAGGTGGTTGGGAATGGTTCTGGATATTTCTTGTTGCACTTCTTCTTTTTGGAGGAAAGAGACTTCCGGGAATAGCAAAAGGTTTTGCTAATTCATTAAGGGAATTTCGTGGTGTATTAGATGACACGAAAGACGAATTAAGAAAATCTGAAAAATCAGAAGAATAAATTAGATGTTATCATCTAATGCTTTAAAACAGAAACTTGTTTCACAGCAAGAAAAAATTGCTAATAGTAAAACTAATGCTATTATAAGAACAAGATTTGATAAAGTATCATCTAAAATATATGATAGTAAAGATATTCTATCCGGTAAAACTGTATTAGTGAAAGATAATATTGCTATAAAGGAAGAACCTTTAACATGCGCATCTAATATTCTAGAATCTTATAAGTCTCCATATAGTGCTACTGCAATAAATCGTTTAGAATCTCATGGTGCTTTGATAACAGGGCAAACAAATATGGATGAATTTGCAATGGGATCATCATCAGAATATTCAATTTATGGATCCGTAAAGAATCCTTACGATTTAACAAGGGTAGCAGGAGGATCTAGCGGAGGATCTGCTGCTGCTGTTGCAGAAGAGCTTTGCGATATTGCATTAGGATCTGATACTGGAGGCTCTATAAGGCAGCCAGCTTCATTTTGTGGTATTTATGGTCTGAAGCCTACATATGGAAGAATTTCTAGATATGGTTTAGTGGCACACGCATCATCTTTTGATACTATAGGAATATTATCAAAAAATCTTGAAAATATAACATCAGCTTTCAGCGTAATGTCTGGATACGACTCTAAAGATGTAACATCATCTAACCGACCAGTTCTATCTTTAGAAAAGTATAATAAAGCGAAGTTTCCTAAAAATGTTGGTATTTTGAGCAATAAAACTCTTTCTGGCGTTGATAGTGAAATCGTAGATAGATATAATATAATTCTAGATTTTCTAAAAAAGGAAAATGTAAACCTTATTAAGATTGAATTGCCATATTTTGATTATTGTGTTGCCACTTATTATGTGTTGACTATGGCTGAAGCATCTTCAAACTTATCTCGGTTTGATGGATTAAGATATGGAAGAAGAGGAGATTCTAAAGAGCTCAATGAAACATATTTGAAATCAAGATCTGAAGGTTTTTCTAAAGAGGTTAAGAGAAGAATTATGACAGGAACATATGTTTTATCTTCAGGATATTATGATGCATATTATTCAAAGGCTTTAAAAGTGCGAAGAGTGATAAAAAATGGATATAATAAGCTTTTTTCTGAAATAGACTGCTTATTTATGCCAACCACTAGTACGACTGCATTTCCCTTAAAAAATAATTTAGAAAATCCTATGAAGATGTATCTTTCTGACATCTTTACTGTTCCATTCAACCTGGTAGGGTGTCCTTCGCTTAATATTCCGGCTGGAACAACAAAAGAAAAATTACCTATAGGATTTCAAGTTGCCAGTAATGCATTTAAAGAGGAAACTTTATTCAATTTTGCGCATTCATTGAATAAGGGAGAATTATTTAAATAGGCGATAAATGGAATTTCTACATCCAAATTTTTTATATCTACTAGTTGTATTGGTATTAATATCAGTATTTAAGAAATTTTATTCTTCAAATAAGACTATATCTTTTCAGGTATCAAGTACAAAGCAATTAAAATTTTTTTTTGGAAGGTATGGCTCTTTTAAGATTGGTTTATTTAAACTTCTTTTTGTTGCTTCCCTTATTTGTTTTATTGTTGCAATTGCAAGACCAAGAATATCTACAAACGATAAAGATATAACAATAGAAGTCATAGATATAATGTTAGTTCTAGATACTAGCAGTAGTATGTTAGCAGAAGATTTTAAACCAAATCGTTTAGAGGCAGTAAAACAGGCAGCTAATGATTTTATTGATAATAGAAAAGGTGATAGAATTGGACTTTTAGTTTTTGGAAAAGAGACATTTATTCAATGTCCTCTCACTGTCGATTATGGTGTTTTAAATAATTTGTTAAGTGAAGTGACTGTCGTAGAGCAAAAATATGATGGGACTGCAATAGGAATCGCTATAGCAAACGCTGTTAATAGATTGAGGGCAAATGACTCAAAAAGTAAAGTAATAATATTGCTGTCGGACGGAAGTAACAACTCTGGAGCAATTGATCCCATAGCAGCAGCAAAAATAGCTAAAGAATATGATATTAGAATTTATACAATCGGGGCTGGTACAAGGCAAGCTGTAACAAAAATACCCGGAAGAGGATATATCAGAAATGAGATTGATGAAGACTCGCTAATGGGAATTGCTTTAGAAACTGGTGGAAAATATTTCAGAGCTATTGATAAAGAAAGTCTTGCAGGAATATATGCCGAGATTAACGATTTAGAAAAGTCTGAAATTGTAGTCAATTACTATTCAGAATATAAAGAAATATATATATGGTTATTATATGTTGGATTTATATTTTTATTATTAAGCGAGCTATTTAGAATTATTTACTTTAGAAGAATCATATGACATTTGAAAACCTAGACCTAGCTTTTTTATCCTTATTATTAATACTAATAACTTTATTAGGGTATTATTATAAAGGAAGATCTAATAAGATTTTTGGATCAGATAATTTTAATCCAAAATTTATAAAGAATTTATTTTCTAGAGGAAATTTGCAATCAATAAGAATAAAGTTTTTTTTAAGATATTTCTCTATGTTCATTCTAGTTTTTTCAATAGCAGGATTAAAAACTGGGACTACAGTTAAGCCAGTAGAAAGAAAAGGTGTAGATATAGTATTTTGTGTTGATGTTTCTTCGAGCATGAATGCTCAAGATGTCAAGCCTTCTCGAATAGATAAGGTAAAATTCGAAATTAGTAAAGTTATAGATAGTTTAAAAGGTGACAGATTAGGGGTTGTAGTTTTTTCTGGATCAAATTTTTTATATTTACCTCTTACTATGGATTATGATGCTGCAAAATTATTTGTGAAAAGCATAGACACTGAAATGATTTCTTCAAAAGGAACTGCTATCGGGCAAGCAATAGAAACATCTATTATTTCATTTGATAAAGAGGGTAAACAGGAAAAGATGATATTTCTTTTTTCTGATGGCGAAGATCATAGTTCAAGGTCTTTGGATATGATTAGCGCTGCTCTACCTAGTAATATAAAACTTCATGCAATCGGAGTGGGTAGCATAAAAGGATCTCTAATACCAGACACAAAAAAAGAGAACATTTTCTTAAAAGATGAACAAGGCAACTTAATTATGAGCAAATTAAACGATGCTTTTTTAGGAGAAATATCAAATATTGGACAAGGTGATTTCTTAAGAATTTCAAATAGTGAATCAATCAGTGAAGAAGTGAATGAAATTATCAGTAGAGGAGAAGCTTCTCTTATTAGCTCTTATGAATTTTCAGAATATGACTACAAGTATCAGTATCCATTATTTTTTGCTATATTTTTCTTATTTATAGCATATATTTTACCATCAGGAAGAACAATTAAATGAAATTACTATTTATAATAATCATTTTCATTTCAGGTTTACTATCTCAAGACATGGGATATAAGATGTATGAGAATGGAGATATTGATTCAGCTCTAGATTATTATAAAAAGCTAGCTAATCTTAACGATGAAGACTTGTCTAGTCAGGATCTTCTTTACAATATAGGTACTATATATGCGCAAATGGATAGTACAGAACAAGCAAGCTCTGTCTTTGAGAAAGTATATAATGATTCAGCTGAATTTTCTTCAGATCTAGATTATAATTATGGAAATACACTTTATCGATCTCAAAAACTTGAAAAAAGTTTAAAAGCATTTAGAGAATCTATATTAAAAAACCCTAATGATTTAAATGCTAGAAAAAATTATGAATTTGTAAGAAATGAGATAGAAAAAAATAAAAATATTCAGAAAAAGAAAGATCAAAGCGAAGATTCAGATAAAGAAGAAAATGATAAAGATCAAAATAAAGATAATAAAAAAGATAAAAAAGACAACAGTGAAAAAGATCAACCCAATAATCAAGAAGATAAAAATGATTCAAATAATAATGATAATGGATCAACAGATAATCAGAATTCTAAATTACCAAATCAAGAAAATCAACAAAATCGCGAGATTCAATCAAATCAAAGCGCTGAAAATATTCTTAATGCTATAAAAGAGAATGAGAAGGTGAATAAAAAAAGAAAACAAACTAATTATAGCAATGAATCAGGTAAAGATTGGTGATAAGATATCTGCTATTTAGTTTAAGTTTAGTATCTTTTCTTGTTTGTCAAGATATTGAGACTTTTGTAGTTAATAAAAATATTAATATAGATGAATCTTTTAATTTTACGGTTAAGATTAATAATGTTGATGTAGACCCTGAAATTGATATTTCGCCAATATTAGATAACTTCTCAATTATTATGGGTCCTAATTTAGGCAGTGAATATAAGTTTGTTAATGGCAAGAAAAGCACCTCAAGATCTATGTCATGGACTATTATAGCTAAAAAATCGGGACAGATAAAGATTCCAAGTCTTGAAGTTATTTTAGATGGAAAAAAGTACTTTACCAATGAACTGACCATGAATATATCAAAGAAAAGACAAGATATAACTGCAGACGATATGTTCCTGAAGATTGAAGTAAGCGATCTTGATGTTAGAGTGGGAGAGCAAGTTATTGTTACATATACATTTTTTACAAGAATTTCTTTAATGAGAATACTATCGACAGAATTTCCAAAGTATAGGAATTTCTGGGTTGAAAAATTATTTGATCCCTCAGGAAAGGAAATTACTCAAAATGATTGGAATGATGTCGAGATTAATGGATATAAATATAAATCTATTAAGTGGTATGAAGTTGCACTGTTCCCGTTATCAGAAGGGGTCTTTGATCTTGATTCTATGATTATGAAGATTGAAACCAAGGAAAAGGATCCTGGATATAGAAGATTGTTTTGGGATGACCCATTTTTTGATACATTTTCACAAAGAACTAAAGCAAGAATTCTTGTTTCAGAGCAGAAAACAATTCAAGTTTCTGAACTCTCCAATCAACCTCCAAATTTTACTGGTGCTGTAGGAAATTTTACTATTGATGCATTTCTTTCTTCGAGCAGTATAGAGAACGGAAATCCAATAACCTTCTATCTCAAGTTAGAAGGAGAAGGGAATTTAGATAATATTGGTAGGCCTCAAGTAAAATTTCCAGATGAATTTGATATATTTGATGGAGAAATAAAAAAAGAAAGAGATATCTCTGATTCTGTATCGGGAACGATTAGCTGGGAATATAATTTGATTCCTCGGAAAGAAGGAAATTATACAATTCAACCTATTTCAATTCCTTTTTTTGATACACAATTAGAAAGCTGGAATTCAGTAAAATCAAATCCAGTTAGTTTAAATGTATCAAAGAGTAGTTATGCTACAAACAATTCTGATGGAAATCAGATAGCTGGCAATAAAAGTAATAAAGATATTAGATATATAAAATTAGGTAGTCCTGATTGGAGAGCTGCAAATTCTAATAATATTTATAATGCATCATTTTTTATAATTATCGGATCTTTTCTTATTCTTTTAGCACCATTATTTATTAAGCCATTAAATTATGTTATTGAAAGTCAATCTATCTTATTCAAGAATAGGGTCGCTTTATCAGCTGCAATTAAAATTATAGATTCTTCAGATAATCTATATAGAGACTGTCCTGTGGCGATCAAATCTTTCTTTAAAGATAAAGACTTAATAGACTCTATTAATCTAGATTCATTGTTATTGAAAGATAAAATTCAGGATAAAATTAAAGCGAAAGATTTTAAGATTATTGCAAGTATTTTAGATAAATGCAGCCAGTATAATTATGCAGATATTTCTGAAAAAGACAATATAAAAATTCAACAAAAAACTATAGAATTATTAACTAGAATTAATCATTATGTATAAGGTTTTTAATATATTTTTATTAACTATGGGAATGGTTTATTCTCAAAGTATAGATTCATTATTTTCTAATGGAAATGAATATTATAATAATAATCAATTTGATGCTGCTGTTGATGCATATGAAAACATTTTAACCCAAGGATTCTACAGTGTAGATTTATATTATAATCTTGGAAATGCTTATTATAGATTGGAAGATTTTGCAAATGCAAGATGGTCCTATGAGATGGGAATAAATATTGATCCCAGGAATCAAGATATTATTCATAATCTAATATTAACAAAAAAGAATATTCCAAATACAATAGAGGCACCAAATTCACAAATGCTGAATCTAATTAATAATTTTTTAACAAGTTTTACATATAGCGATTTTGTTTTCTTTAGCTCAATAATGCTCTTATTGTATTCTATCTGCTTTATTATATATAGAATTATGCCATCTAAACTTATCGTTATATCATATTACATATTTATGATATTATTTTTTATAGGCACGTCTTTTTCTGTTATTAAATTTCTATGGGAAAGAAATAATGATTTTGCAATTATCCTTAATAATGAAGCCAAGCTGTATTCTGCTCCATTTTTGAATGATAATATTAAAATTTCTATTTTCTTTTCAGGAAATAAAGTTAAAATTGAGCAGACAACTGACAAATGGATAGAAATATCTTCTATTGATGGAAGAAAAGGTTGGATTAGAATGGAAGATATAAGAACTTTAGACTAATATGAAACTCTTAATTATTGTATTAATCACAAGTTTTATCTACGGACAGAGCGATTTCATTCTTCCAAGTGATTTTATAGATAATCCGCCTAATCTTCCTAAAGTGATTTTACCCTCATTTGATGATAGCAATGATTCTGATGTTTCTGTAGAGAAGAGTTTTAATAATTCAATAAAAGGTTATCGTATACAAGTTGCAATTTCGCAAGATGAAAATGACTTAATTGATATCAAGAAAAAGCTTGAGCTAACTATAAAAGAAAAGATTTATATCAATTTTGAATTGCCAAATTATAAACTACGAATTGGTAATTTTGATAGCAGAAAAAAAGCAGAGGCTTATCGCAATAAAGTAATTCAACTTGGATATCGATTTGCATGGGTTGTCCCTACTGTAATTGAATTGGACTATTAATGTCAGGTCATAGCAAGTGGTCAACCATCAAAAGAAAGAAAGGCGCTCTTGATCAGAAGAGGGGAAAACTCTTTTCTTCTGTTGGTAGAGAAATAACAATATCTGCAAGACTTCTTGGTGGAGATATTGAATCAAATGCCAGGTTAAGACAAGCAGTCAAAAAGGCAAAGTCAATAAATATGCCAAGCGCAAATATTGAAAAAGCTATCAAAAAAGGTATAGGAGATTTAGATAATGTTACCTACGAAGAAGCTTCATATGAAGGATATGGTCCAAATGGTATTGCTATTTTTATTGATACTATAACAGACAATAAAAATAGAACAGTTGCAGATGTCAGGCATGTTTTATCAAAATTTGGAGGTTCTCTTGGGCAATCAGGAAGTGTTGCTTGGAACTTTGATAGAATGGGTATTATCCTGATTGAAGATTCAGTTATAGATGAAGATAAATTGTTTAATATTTCTATCGAGAATGATGCTAGAGATTTTAGAAAAGAAGATGGATATTACAAGTTGTTCTTTGATCATAACGCTCTATATGAAAAGATCGATTTGATTGAGAAAATACCAATAGAAATTGAATCTTCATTTATTGCACTAATACCAAAAGATTTTATTAAGATTGGAAAAGATGAAGGAAAAAAGCTTGAAAAGCTAATGGATGCTTTAGGTGATTTAGATGATATTCAAGATGTATACTCAAACTATGAAATTGAGGAATTATCATGATTATCATGGGTTTTGATCCTGGGTTAACTAATACGGGATATGCTATACTTGAAAAGAAAGCAAACAATATTACTTTAATTGAGGCAGGTTTAATCAAACCTAAAAAAGGAAAAGCACTTTCAGAGCGGTTGTTTACTATTTTTTCAGAAACTAGTAAGTTAATTGATAATTTTAGTCCTAATTTGATAGTTATTGAGAATGTATTTTATGGTAAAAATGTACAGTCTGCCATAAAATTAGGGCAAGCAAAAGCATCAATAATGCTTTCAGCAGAGAAATGCAATGTTAATTTGATTGATTATTCTCCTCGAGAAATTAAACAATCAATTGTAGGAAATGGATCAGCATCGAAAGAACAAGTTGCTTTTATGGTAAAAAAGATTTTTAAGCTAAATGACCAGGCTTTCCAAAGCACTGATGTTTCAGATGCTATTGCTGTAGCTTGGTGTGGAGCTAATAGGAAAACAAAATGATTGATTCAATTACAGGTATTATGCAAAGGAAAGAGCCTACAAATCTCTTTATTGATATGAATGGTCTTGTTTTGAATATTTCTATTTGTCTTAAAGACTATGAAGATCTTCCTGATTTAAACCAAGAAATTACTATTCTCACCTATTTAAATGTAAGAGAAGATTTGATGGAGCTCTATGGTTTTTTAGAAAATGATAGAAGAAATTTATTTATTCAACTGATAGGAGTTTCAGGAATTGGGCCAAGAACAGCTATTAATCTTCTTTCAAATATTTCTGTTGCACATTTCAAGGAGAACATTATTGCTGAAGATGTAAAATCTTTAAGCTTAATTCCAGGTATTGGTCCGAAAACAGCAAAAAGGATTATTCTTGATATAAGAGAGAAAATAACAAAAGATAAAGCAACTAAAGAAGATTTAGATGTTTCAAAGATTAATTTTACATATGATGATATTTATACTGCACTTTCTTCTTTGGGTTATAGAAAGAATCAAATTGATAAAGCAATCAAGCAGTTAACAAAAGAAAATAGTTTTGAAGGGAATATTGAGCATGTCATTAAAAAAGTGTTAAGTATAATTCGATGAACAATTTTATCAAAACAGCACTATATGACTGTCATGATAATTTAAAAGCAAAGTTGGTTCCTTTTGCAGGATTTTTAATGCCTTTACAGTATACCGGAATCATCGATGAGCATAAACATGTTAGATCAAAGGTTGGCTTATTTGATGTAAGCCATATGGGTGAATTCATTGTAAGAGGAGAAAATGCCAAAGAATTCTTACAGAAGGTTACTATTAATGATATTGATGTTTTAAAACCTGGAAAAGCGCAATATACTGCGCTATGCAATGAAAGTGGTGGGATACTTGACGATTTATTAATCTATAATTTATCAGAGCATTATATGCTAGTAATTAATGCATCTAATATTGATAAAATTTTTAGCTGGCTTCAATCTCATTTATTCGATGGAGTGATATTAAAGGATGTATCAAAGGATACAGGTCTATTAGCAGTACAAGGTCCAATGTCTAGAGATGTCCTGCAGGCTTTTTATCCAAATATTGATTCATTAAAATATTATGAAACATTAATGCCAGATGCCGATGGAACAATTGTTGCACGAACTGGCTATTCAGGTGAATTAGGTTTTGAGATATATATATCAAATAATAAGATTATTGATTTATGGAATCAGTTATTAGTTGCTTCAGATGATATACGACCTGTTGGTTTGGGATGTAGAGATTCTTTGAGATTAGAGATGGGATATTGTCTGTATGGTCATGAATTAAATGAATCAATTAATCCTATTGAAGCAGGTTTATCTTGGATTACAAAGATAAATACAGGATTCATTGGATCGGAATATCTTTCGAATATTAGTATAGAAAAAGAATTAGTCCCATTAGTTTTAAATGATAGAGCAATCCCTAGAGCAGAATATAAGATTTTTGATGACAATGATAATGAAATTGGATTTATCACAAGCGGAGGAATGTCTCCTAGCTTAAAATTGGGTATTGCTTTAGCTTATATAGATTTACCTTATGCAAAAGACTTAAATTCTTTCAATGTTAAGATTCGCAATAATATATTTACTATGGATAAGACAAAACTTCCATTTTATAAAGATGGGACATATTTAAAATAATGCATAAGAGAAGAATACAGATTATTGGATGGTTGCTTGGTTTTTGTTCTCTATTAATTTTAGGATCGATGATTGGTTACGATGCTTCTGAAGAACCTTCTCTAGTATCTAGCTCTATTAATAACCCTTTTAATATTGTAGGAGTTTATGTTGGATATTACTTAATAAAGTTAGGTTTTGGATATGCTGCATATATGATTCCTATCATTGGATTAACTGCATCTTTTTATCTGATATCAAATTTTAGTTTTATGCTATCAAGACCTATAAGTTACCAATTAATATTCCTTTTCTATCTATCAATCACGCTGGGATTATTACAAAATTATAATATGTTTTCATCTGATATTAGCTATGAATATTCAGGTTTATTGGGTGGTCTAGCACTCAGTCTATTGCATGATTGGATTGGATTAATTGGAACCATAAGCTTGTTAATTATCTTATGGATACTGCTTTTTGTAGGATTTTTTAATTTAGATCTTTATAAGTTTTTTCAATCTATAAAGTCACTTATTGAATCTAAAATTGATTCATTAAAAAATATTAAGTGGAGAACTAACTCAAAAGAAAAAGAGCAAGTAGAAATAGTAGAAGATAAAAAGATTATTGATGATGAATCTTTCCTTGATAATATAAGCAAACAAGATTCAGAAGAAGATATATCGACTAATATTGCAGAGGGTACTACTGAAAAATCAATGATTTTTGAAGAAGTTAATCAAGAAGATATTGATATAGTAGATTCAGATTCTAATATGTCAATTGAAAAAAGTGTTATTGAAAAAGAAGCAGATATTGATCAGAAACGATCAAGTTCTATCATTAGAAAAGATTGGAAATTTCCATCTACAGATTTACTAGAACTTGTTTCAGGTCAATCAGAAGAACTAAGTAGTGACTACCTTAAAGATAGAGCCGAATTCTTACGTAATTCTATTTCAACTTTTGGAGTAGAAGGACAAAC
>CENF01008252.1_pt1 | contig 11582 bp, 9 predicted proteins | sample 361291 | NCBI WGS metagenome assembly CENF01 (sample SAMEA2619399, study PRJEB7988) | marine metagenome | isolation source: saline water (ENVO:00002010), including | reverse complement strand
CACTCTAAATTAATGAATTTAGAAAGGTAGAATATGGTACAACATCTCACTGTAGTTGATCATCCACTTGTGCAACATAAACTGACATTAATGAGGAAAAAGACTACTTCTACGGTAGAGTTTAGACAACTTCTAAGGGAAATTAGTCAATTTTTAGCTTATGAAATTACTAGAAACTTACCAATGACTACTAGAAGAATAGAAACTCCTATTGAAGAAATGGATGCACCTACACTCGATGGAAAAAAGCTAGCGTTAATTTCAATTCTACGCGCAGGTAATGGGCTTTTAGATGGGGTTTTGGAATTGGTGCCGTCAGCAAGGGTTGGTTTTGTGGGTTTGTATAGAGATGAGAAAACTCTGCAACCTGTCCAATACTATTATAAGGTTCCTCATGGATTAGAAAACCGTATGGTTATTGCTGTTGATCCGATGTTGGCCACGGGTAATTCATCTGCTGCAGCTATAGAATTACTTAAAAAGTCTGGTGCAAAAAACATCAGATTTCTATGTTTATTGGCCGCACCGGAAGGTATAAAACGAATGGAAGAAGCTCATCCTGATGTTCCGATTGTGACTGCTGCCGTAGATAGCCATTTAAATTCTCATGGTTATATTGTTCCAGGGTTAGGAGACGCTGGAGATAGGATGTATGGCACTAAGTAAGGTAATGTAAATTCTTAAGCAATTATTTTAGATCTTTTAGTAGGGTTAAATATTACAAATATTTTGTAGTGATACCCAGCTGGCATCAGGTAAGCTAGTTTCGACAGGCGATTTTCTAATTTCGTCAGCTTCAATTAACTCAAGTGATCCTTCACCTGTTATATCGATAGCCTTGGCGAATGGTAAAAGGCTTAATTTGCTATCATGGAAAGCTTTAATTATTTCTTGTGATTGTATGAATTCCTGAGGTTTTGTGACTAGATAATCGGCATAATCCATTAAAGTTTCGTCGTTAATTAAACCTGTTGTAAGGAGCCTGAAGGTGCTGATAAGACTTATGTTTTGGAGTAATTCTTCAATCGGGTTGTAAGTTTGAGAGCGAAGTTTCTCTACAATCAAAAAGCCTGCGAGAACGTCTGGATCTTCAAAATCTTCCACTAGATTTCGATTTGCCAGTAATATATTACCAGGCAGATTTATTGTTGTTTTTATTCCATCTGGAACTATAAAAATAGAAGTTTTTTCTGTAAACAATCGTTCACTCAGATTTTTAAGAGATGTTTTTGAAAAATCAGCCTCACAGGTTGGACCGGTTACTCGTTTGAGATGTTCAAAAAGTTTGTTACCTATCTCAATATGCGTAACTTCAGGTAAGATTTCTGCTGTGTAATTTCGTACAGCTTGAGGCATCCAGAAAATTAAAGTTAAAAAGACAATTGAAAAAATTCCCAAAAATATTCCTGTACGTAACCTACCAGGGTGGGGGCGCCGGCGGGCAATAACAGTGCGAAGCTTCTCTATGGCATCTATCATTTCTCCCTCTGAAGAATTTAATTCTAGGCTTTCTTCCTGGCCTCCATCAGGGTGATAAATAGCTGGAAATTTTCCTGGATTAGCTCTTTCGATTGCAGCAAGCGACCAATGGGCCAATGGTCGCTCCTGCATATCACTAATTAAAAGTGTTGTTTCGCCAATTGAGATAAAAACATCTTTTCGTTGCGACGCGTTGTCATTGCGCCAAAGACCTAAAGCCTCAATCCTTTGGTATTTATCCAGTGCGGTCATAAATTTTTTTTGTTTTGCCTCGCTCTACGCGAAAGTATTTAATTAGCAATGGGTTATCCAAGTGATTTTCGCAGCTCAAACTTCTGGATTTTCCCAGTGCTTGTTTTGGGAAGTTCCTGAAAAATTACCTTCTTTGGAGTTTTAAACCCAGCAAGTTTCTCTTTAGAAAATTTTATAAGTTCTTCTTCTGTAGCACTCGTTCCATCTAACAGCTCTACAAATGCGCAGGGAACTTCTCCCCATTTTTCGTCAGGTTTTGCAACAACTGCGCAGAGTGAGACAGCTGGGTGAGACATAAGACAACCTTCAACCTCTACCGAACTTACGTTTTCGCCACCTGATATGATTATATCTTTGGCCCGATCTGCAATTTGAATATAACTGTCAGGATGATGGATGGCGATGTCTTCAGAGTGGAAATAGCCACCGTCAAATGCTTCTATGGTTGCTTTTTCGTTTTTGAAGTACCCTTTCATCACAGAATTGCCGCGTATCATTATTTCACCTTGTGTTTTTCCGTCTTTCGGGACTTCAGACATCGATTGGTCCATAACTGTAATATGCTCCATCATAGGAAAAGCTACTCCTTGCCGAGCTTTAATAGCAGCACGCTCCTCACCCTCTAATCCAGACCATTTTTCAGTCTCCCAGTAACATTCTGTCACATGACCATAAGTTTCAGTAAGGCCATACACTTGAGTAACATTAAAACCCAATTTTTCAATTTTTAAGAGTGTTGCTGGAGCAGGAGGTGCGCCAGCTGTAAAAACTTCTACTGTATGGTCAAAATCGCGTCGCTCAGCATCATTTGTATTGACTATCATGTTCAAAACAATCGGTGCGCCGCCGAAATATTGAACACCCTCATCAGCTATTGCGTCGTATATCACTTTGGAGGAAATATCCCTACAACACACTAACGTGCCACCGAGAATTGGCATCATCCAAGTGTGGTTCCACCCATTACAGTGAAATAATGGTACTATCGTCATAAAAACTGGATTTAAAGTCATCCTCCAACTGACGATGGTGCCCATCGTCATCAAATATGCACCTCTGTGGTGATATACTACACCTTTAGGTTTGCCTGTGGTGCCAGAAGTATAATTAAGTGCTAAGCTCTCCCATTCATCTTTAGGCATAACCCAAGTAAAATTTATATCCCCAGTTTCCAAAAATTTTTCATATGTTTCATATTTTCCTGTAGCAGGAAAGCCCGCTGCTACATCAGGGACTTCGATTAATGTTGGATGTGGCCCAGAAAGTTTCTTTATGGCGTCTTCCACGACTGATAGAAATTGCGTATCAGCAAAAATTACTTTGGCCTCACCATGTTCAAAAATATAAGAAATAGTGCCGCTATCCAAGCGAGTATTGATAGTATTTAAAACTGCTCCACAGGCAGGAATGCCAAAATGCGCCTCGGCTTGGGCGGGAATATTGGGCAGAACAGTTGCTACTACTTCACCAGACTTTATCCCAATTTTGGATAGTGCGCTTGCAAGTTGAGTGCAACGCTGGAAGTACTCAGAATAAGTTTTCCGATGATCACCATAAATTACTGCAGTTCTATCTGAAAAAACAGTTGCTGCTCGTCGTAAGTGCGATAATGGCGTTAGCGGCACATAATTAGCTTCGTTTTTCTCAAGTCCCACTTCATTAGACATCCAGCCCATGAAATTCTCCATCTTCAAATTTTTTACAATTAAAACATAATATAAAATTAAATATAATGTGAAGTCATTCAGTCGTATCCAATAAAAATTACAACAATAGAGTATACGAATCTTTAAGGTTTTTGATTAGCTTTTTTAAAAGCCCAAAAGGAAATCTGATTAAATACCATAAATTAAATTATGTTGCGAATCGACTATAAAACTCCTCTCCAGTTTTACCCATTTCTAACAGGAGAGAAGGGGGCTTAAACCTAGTCCCGTAACTAGAACAAAGCTGTTCACATCTTTCTGCTGCGTAGGCAGTTCCCAAAATATCTAACCAGCTCAGTGGACCGCCTGACCATGGTGCGAAGCCCCAACCTAAAATTGCTCCAACATCCCCTTCGCGTATGTCCATTAAGACACCTTCCTCAAGGGCTCTTACCGCCTCTAAAACTTGAACAAACATTAATCTATGCTGCACATCTAAAAGGCTCGGCTGATTTTTAGAATATGGATATTTATCTCTTAGTCCCGGCCAATACCCTGTTCTTTTCCCTTTATCATCATAATCGAAAAAACCAGCATTTGATTTGCGACCCAAGCGACCGTTTTGTTCCATCCAAAAAATGACTTCATCCACAGCATCGTCTGGATAGCTTTGACCCATTGCAGCTTTAGTGGCTCTTGCTATTTTAGCACCTAGGTCGATAGAAGTTTCATCGACAAGTTGAATTGGTCCTACGGGAAAACCGAGCATCTGGGCGGCATTATTAACCATAGATGGAGGAATGCCTTCGGCGACCATCCTAATACCCTCGTTAATATAAGGAATAATGCATCTGTTAGCGTAAAAAAATCTTGCATCATTCACGACAATTGGCGTCTTCTTAATTTGTCGTACAAAATCTAATGCTTTTGCAACTGCGGTATTATTTGTTTGTTTTCCACGAATTATTTCTACTAAGCGCATTTTTTCAACAGGGCTGAAAAAGTGTATTCCTATAAACTGATCTGGCCTAGATGATGCTTTTGCAAGATCGGTTATGGGTAGTGTTGAAGTATTTGAGGCAAATATACAGTTTTCTGAAATTACGCCTTCCACCTCTTTAGTTATTTCACTTTTTATCTTTAGATCTTCAAAAACTGCTTCAACAATAAGGTCAGCTTCTGAAAGTGCAGTCAAATCTGTTGTCGGTAAGATTTTTGATAATATGCTTTCTTTTTCGTTCTCGGAGGTTTTTCCTAATTTAATGCCTTTATTTAAATGGCTCTCAGCAAAGTTTTTACCTTTATCCGCGGATTCCTGTGTCTTATCTATAAGAACAACATCAATACCTGCTTGGGCAGAAACTAAAGCAATTCCGGCTCCCATCATTCCTGCGCCCAGAACCCCTAGTTTTTTAACAGATTGATCGCTTATTTCTTTTGGTCTAACAGCCCCTTTTTCCAAAGCGGTCTTATTTAAGAAAAGGCTTCTTATCATCGCTGAAGAAGATGGGTTCATTATTATATTCGTAAACCATCGGGCTTCTACTTTTAACGCTAAATCAAACGGGACAAGAGCTCCTTCATACACTGCACTCAATAATGCTTTTGCCGCAGGGAAAGCCCCTTGTGTTTTCCCGTTAACCATTGCTGAAGCTCCGACGAAAGTCATAAAGCCATTTGGCGTATAAGGTGTACCACCTGGAATTTTGAATCCTTTTTGGTCCCAAGGTTTAATCAAATCGGTTTCGGTGGCTTTAAGTACCCAGGCACGAGCAGCCGTCATTGGGTCTTCATTAACCTCATCAATAATTCCTGCTGTCTGGGCTTTCCCTGGTGTTACGGTTTTTCCTTCTAAAAGATACGTAGAGGCTGCCATTGCCCCAAGCTTCCTTACTAATCGAGTTGTTCCACCGGCTCCTGGAAAAAGACCTACAAGAATTTCGGGCAATCCAATTTTCGCTTTTGAATTATTTGCTGAAAATATCCTATGAGTTGATAAAGGAATTTCCAAACCAATACCCAAGGCAGTGCCTGGCAATACGGAAACTATCGGTTTGCCACCTTTTTTTGTTTTGGGGTCCATGCCTGCCAGCTCAATTTTTCTCAAAACAGAGTGCATTTTCATCACTCCGTTAAAGACGCCCTCAGCAGGGTTTTCTCCAGCACTTTGCTTTAGTTGGGCAAGAACATTGAGATCCATTCCTGCGGCAAAATCTTTTTTACCGCTTGTTAGTATACAGGCCACGATATTCTTATCTTCAATAACTTGGTCAATTAATTTCTCTAATGTTTCGAGCGCCTCAAAACTTAGGACATTCATTGATTTTTTTTCGCAATCCCATGTTATTGTTGCTATTGCTTGATCATCAACAACTATCGAAAAATCAGAATTCATTTTAAAATTCCCTTATATCCGCTCAATTACGGTTGCAGCGCCCATCCCAGATGCAACGCAAAGAGTGGCAAGGCCAAGCTCTTTATCAGTTCTTTCAAGCTCATCCAGCAAGGTGCCTAAAATCATCGTTCCGGTCGCACCCAAAGGGTGCCCCATGGCTATTGCACCGCCATTAGGGTTCACTTTTGCGCTGTCCAAATCAAATGATTGTAAAAATAGAAGGGCTACCGAAGCAAAAGCTTCATTGACTTCAAAAAGATCAATATCTTTTATACTTAGTTTCGTATCTGTCAAAACTTTCTCTGTAGCATTGATAGGACCGGTCAGCATAATTGTTGGGTCTGTTCCTATTTTTGCAGTACCCTTAATTTTTGCTCGAGCTTTTAATCCCCATTTTTCCCCAAACTCTTTATTTCCGAGTAAAATAGCTGCTGAGCCATCAACAATTCCAGAGCTGTTTCCTGCATGGTGGACATGGTTTATTTTTTCTAAATGAGGATATTTCATAATTGCTACTTTGTCGAAGCCGGGCATTAGTTCCCCTTGTTCTTTGAAAGCAGGCTTTAGTGCCCCTAATGTTTGCATATCCGTAGTGGGCCTCATGTATTCATCATTATCCAAAATCATTAAGCCATTAACGTCTCGTACGGGTATAATAGAATTTAAGAAGTAATTTTTATCCCAAGCCAATTTAGCGCGTTTTTGACTTTCTACGGCATACTCGTCAACTAAATCTCGGCCGAACCCATGTTCAGTGGCAATTATATCAGCACCAATACCCTGTGGAACAAAATAATTATCAAACGTAAAGGATGGGTCAACGCCCACTGCGCCTCCGTCGCTCATCATAGGAGTACGGCTCATGCTTTCTACTCCACCTGCAATATAGCTATCGCCTGCACCTCCCGCTATTTGGTTGGTTGCTAAGTTTACGGACTCCAGTCCAGATGCGCAGAACCGGTTTATCGAAAGTCCAGGAATAGACTCGTCCAATTGGGATGCCAGAACTGAAGTTCTGGCTAGACAAGCTCCTTGTTCGCCAACCTGGGTAACATTTCCCCAGATTACGTCTTCTACCGCATGTCCTTCTAGTCCATTACGAGTTGCGATTGCATCTAAAGCAGTAACGGACAGGTTAAGTGCACTGACCTCATGTAATGCACCGTCTTTGCGGCCTTTGCCTCGCGGCGTTCGAATTGAGTCATATATAAATACGTCTTTCATTTTTTTCTCTCAAGTTCGTTCTGATGGGTTTCCTGGCATCAAATCATAGGGATGCTGCCAGCCAGGTATTTTTGAAATATTTTCAAGCCATCGGTCTATGTTTGGCCATTCACTACGCTCGAAACCAAAAAATTCTGGATAATAAAGATAAGAACAGCAAGTCATATCAGCGTGGGTTATGTCGTCACCAACTAGAAAGTTTTTTCCAGTCAGAGTTTTTTCGAGAATACCATATGAGCCTTTTAACCGCGCAAGATTAAAATCAATAACGGGTTGAGGTCTTCTATCCTGTGGAAAAAAATTCATTAGGTATCTGGTGTTACCCACAACTGAAGAGAATTTATGGTTATCCCAAAGAATCCATCGAAGTACTTCAAGTTTTTCGGCTTCGTTGCCACCACCGTGCTTTCCCGTCTTGTTGAACAGATAAGTTTGTATTACTCCTGATTGGGTTAATTTGGTATTGCCGTCTATGAGCACGGGAACTTCGCCCATTTCATTTATCTGACTTCGGTATTGTTCACTTCGCGCTTCACCGTTAAAAAAATCCACAAATACAGGCGTCCAGTCTATTTTTGCAAACTGCAAGGCCAGCGCAGCTTTATATGAATGGCCACTTTCTCCAAAACAATATAGTTTCATAATATCTCCAGCTCAAAACCTTGCTTTACTAAATTTTCTTGAGATTAATTCTTTCATAACCTCGTTTGTTCCTCCGTAGATCCGTTGAACTCTGGCATCCGTCCACATCTCTGCGATATCATATTCTTGCATATAGCCATAACCACCATGCAATTGTAGACACTCGTCTAAAACTTCACCCTGCGTATCAGAAAGCCAGTATTTAGCCATAGCTGCTTTTTCCACTGTTAATTTCCCAAGTAAATGCTCTTCGATGCAGTTATCTAGAAAAGCACGCGCGACAGTAGTCTTAGTTTGGCATTCAGCAAGCTTAAAACGGGTATTTTGGAATTGCATGATCGGTCCGCCAAAGGCTTCTCTTTCATTGCAATACTCTATAGTTCGAGCCACAGCGCCTTCCATCGCGCCAACCGCGCCGCAGCCAATTATCAGTCTTTCCTGAGGCAATTGAGCCATCATCTGATAGAAGCCTTGCCCCTCATCACCTCCCAAAATATTTTCAGGAGGCACTTCTACGTTATCGAAAAAGAGTTCAGAGGTATCATTGGCGTGCATACCAACTTTCTCTAAATTTCGCCCTCTGGAAAAGCCTTCTGCGCCATCGGTCTCGACGACTACTAATGAAGTACCTTTGGACTTTTCAGCTGGATTTGTTTTGGCTGCTACAATCACTAAATTAGCGTGTTGACCATTGGTAATAAATGTTTTTTGACCGTTTAACTTATAGGAATTTCCTTCTTTAAGCGCACGAGTTTTTAATGATTGCACATCAGACCCACCAGCGGGCTCGGTCATAGCCAAAGCACCAACCAATTCGCCACTTACCATTTTGGGTAACCACCGTTTTTTTTGTTCGGCTGTGCCGTAAGACAGAACATAGTGAGCAACAATACCAGAATGAATACCATGTCCCCAACTAGCAAGGTTTGCGCGACTAGCGGCCATTAAAATTACAGCCTCGTGCCCAAAATCTCCTCCAACTCCACCATATTCCTCTGGTATTGAAGGACAAAGTAAGCCCAGCTCGGCTGCTTGGTGCCAAGTTGAACGGTCCATTTCACCTTGCTTTCGCCAACGTTCTAAGTGAGCGCTCCACTCTTCGGCTATAAACTTCGCCGTCATAGTTTCCAACATTTGATGTTCTTCTGTCATCCAGTTAGATAAGCTCATCTAATTATCCTCGATTTAAAATTCGTCTGGTTGTAAAGCCATTACGCATTCTGCTCCAGATCTTATACGAGCTAAATGAAGTGACGTAGCAGGTAAATGCCTTCGCATGTAGTATCTGCCGGTTTTTAGCTTTGTATCATAAAACGCTGCGTCATCAATATCAGCTGATAAACACTCCAGTGCTGATTTAGCCATACGAGCCCACATGAAACCGAGGCAAACATGGCCAAAAAGGTGCATAAAATCATTTGATCCAGCTAGTACATTCAAAGGATTTTTTTGACCATTTTTCAAAAAGTATTCGCCCGCTAATTGTAAATCAGAAATTGCCCTCGAAAGTGGTTCAATAAAGTCAGATTGAAAATTTCCTTCATGGCTTTCATTTTCTTTAATAAACCTAGCAATGAGTGCAAAAAACTCTAAAATGTATTTACCATTATCCTGCGGTAATTTTCGACCAACTAGATCTAAAGCTTGGATCCCGTTTGCGCCCTCATAAATCATAGCTATACGTGCGTCGCGCACGTACTGTGACATGCCCCACTCCTCAATGTAGCCATGCCCTCCAAAAATTTGTTGTGCTTGCACAGTCATTTCAAAGCCCTTGTCTGTTAGAAAACCTTTCACAACTGGAGTAAGTAAGCTTATCAAACCATTTGCAAAATGATCATCTGAACGCGAAGCAGCATCAATCAATTGAGCGCCCCAAAATGTAAATGCACGAGCGCCTTCAACAAAACTTTTTTGGTCCATTAGGCTTCTTCGAATATCTGGATGTACAATTATTGGATCTGCGGGACCTTCCTTATTACTTTTTCCTAATAAATTTCGACCCTGAAGGCGATCTTTGGAATAAGCGGTAGCATTCTGAAAGGCTACCTCAGCTTGTGAATAACCCTGCAATCCAACGCCCAGCCTAGCTTCGTTCATCATAGTAAACATAGCCCGCATTCCCTTGTGCTCATCACCAATTAGAAAGCCAGTAGCGCCATCATAATTCATTACACAAGTGGAGTTTCCGTGAATTCCCATCTTATCTTCTATTTTACCAACAGATAATTTGTTGTGATCCCCTAGGGATCCGTCTTCTTTGACCAAAATTTTTGGTACGATGAACATTGAAATGCCTTTTATACCCTCGGGTCCTTTGGGTATTTTGGCTAAAACTAAATGAATTATATTTTCCGATAAATCATGATCGCCTGCAGATATAAATATTTTTTGACCCGAAATTTTATAGGTACCATCATTTTGGGGTTCTGCTTTAGTTCGCATCAATCCTAAGTCCGTCCCGCACTGAGGTTCGGTTAAGTTCATTGTCCCAGTCCACTCACAGGTTACGAGTTTTGGTAAATATTTTAATTTTTGCTGATCCGTACCGTGTGTGTGGATTGCAGAATATGCTCCATGTGTTAGACCATGATACATTCCAAAAGCCATATTAGAGGACGCCATCATTTCTCCAATGGCTGTGCCAACAATATATGGAAGGCCTTGCCCGCCGTATTTTGTATCACAGTCAATCGTTGTCCAGCCATCTTCTCGGATTTTATTAAATGCTTCTTTAAAGCCTTCTGGAGTTTGGACTATGCCATTTTCAAGAGAGCAACCCTGATTATCTCCAACATGATTCAAAGGAAAAAGGATATCAGAGCAGATCTTTCCTGCTTCGTTTAGGATACTTTTAAGAAAGTCATTATCTAAATCTTTATATCCTGGAATTTCCGAATCCTGTACTTGTAAGACTTTGTTGAAAATAAATTCCATATCTTGGAGTGGTGCTCTATAAACTGACATTTCTTTATCCTATTGCACTCTTTTTGCTAAACCCATGGAGCCGATAAGCTCTTTACCTAATTGTATTTGCTGCCGCAAATCTTCGATTGTTTCCTCAATTTTATCTCGCTGTTCTTCTAGATCCGTAAGTTTATTTTTTGCTAATTCGTAGGTCCGCAAAAGTTGCGTTTGTTGTTTGTCACCCATATCGTACATTTCCAATAGTTGACGAATGTCTTCGAGTGAAAATCCAAAACGTTTTCCTCTTAGAATAAGTTTTAGTCTTCCCCTACATTTTTTTGTAAATAATCTTTTATGACCCTGGCGCGTTGGAAAAAGAAGTTCTTTAGACTCATAGAAACGCAAAGTTCTTGGCGTCACGTTAAACTGGTCACACATCTCCCTAATATTCCAAAATTCTTGATGCAAAGCCGTTCTCCTAACAACACTCCTGGATGACTAATACTAGATATTTTTGGAATAGTTAACGTTAACGTAAAGGAACTCTACGTCATTTCCCCTTATGAAGGATCTTAGAAGTTATCTTTCTTAACTTTTCTAATTCATCAAGAGTTTCGGCTAACTGAATTTGTTGTTCTTTGAGTTCCTTCAATTTACGCTCAGCCATCCCAAGAAAGACTTCCATCTGGGCCTCTGTTCCATCTTGATCATAAATCAATAGCCACTGTCGTAATTCTTCAAGCTGAAAGCCAAACTTCCGCCCTCGTAATATTAACGTCATGCGAGCACATTCGCGGGCTCCATAAAAACGTGAGCGCCCTTGTCTTTCTGGTGATAATAGTTCGATATACTCGTAGTATCTGAGCGTTCTGGGTGTAACCTCAAATTTCGCGCACATTTCTTTGAATGTTAGTCGGACATCACTCATATATACCACGCCTCTGCTAATAAATAGTTATATCTTTGGCTAAAGCAACTGGTCTGTTTGCATAAATTGCTTATAAGATGCTTTAACTAGGCAGTTTATGAAAAAAAAA
>CENF01053771.1_pt1 | contig 11586 bp, 9 predicted proteins | sample 361291 | NCBI WGS metagenome assembly CENF01 (sample SAMEA2619399, study PRJEB7988) | marine metagenome | isolation source: saline water (ENVO:00002010), including | reverse complement strand
CTTGGTAATGGAATAGACGCCAACTCCGTGCTAGAATGCGGGGCAGGTGGAAGAACGGGGTCCTGGAAAATTCGTGGACCGGACAAAGTAGTAAATCTCAGAGCCAATAAAATAGGTTCAGAGTGTTTCCGTCTTTGGAAAGCCTGTGATGCCCAGGTGGGTGACGACTTCCAAATTAATCCCGAGGATATTGAACAGAAATATTTCGGTGTATTGACAAAATTGTTCAACGTTGCAAGATTTGCGAGTCAATTTCCAGTGCCTTCAAATCTTGAGGATTTAACAGATAATTTACAACCGGAGGACGAGTGGATTCTTTCCGAATTTCATCTGGTAATGACGCGTGTGGAACAAGGATGGAAAGAAATTGACATCTATACTGCGGCTCAATCATTGAAAAATTTCGCAACTGGAGTATTACCCAGTCACTGGTTGGAGATGGTAAAATCTAGGCTTTATGATGGAGATGAGGCTGCGGCTTGGACGTTACATAGAATCGTCAGAGACTTGCTGGATGCTTTTGCACCAATATGCCCATTCTTCAGTCATTATCTGTCCTCAACTTTGTACAATCGTTCGGCCGTTGAAGCCGATACATTCCCTCAATTAATCTTGAACTTCGAAACAGAGAAGTGGACTGAATTGACTGAATCTGTAATGTTCTTTAATTCTGAGGTTTGGAAAATGAAGAAGGACCAAGGGCTTTCATTGAACAGCGAAATTGTTGGATTGTCTATTCCAAGTAATTTGGATAGTTTACAAATCTCGTTGACCAGAATGCACAAGCTAATCGGCTAAATTACAAAAGGTATCAGGGCTTTCCGCTCCTTAGGATAATTAGAAAATTCTTCCTTGTACCAACGATGATGAGCGAATGCTCTAGGAGCTAGATTACAAAATGTCCAGATTGCAAATGTCAAACCCGCCAAAGACCAAGTCGCAATAGCAAATCCAATCCATTCAATAATTTCCCCTAGGTAATTAGGAGAGCTGACTCTCTCAAATAATCCTCCCCTAGGGATTTTATACCCTGTACTACCATCATCTCGTAATGAAAAAAGGATATTATCAGATTTGATATTGATAATCATCCCGAGAAAGAATACACTCACTCCGAGAAGAAATCTAGGATCTGTAAACCAAGATAACTCGTATCCATGACTTAGATCAAATAACCAAATTCCGTTAAGCCAGCAATTTATTGTGTTGAAGATTATCGCAAAAACAACTACGCTTAGTGGCATGAGCTTTTGATCTAACTTGGCTCTATTCGGCCAAGCCCAAGCTCTGTTGACATAATGTACAGTCCAAATCGCCCAAAAAAATAGTACGATTAAATCCCTATTATTTCCAATTATCAGAATAAGTGTCAGAAATAATGAGGGAATGGATTCCATTATTATCCAGCCCTTTCTAGCGGAAATCTCGATTCCCCAACCAACAGTTCTATGTCTGCCATAAGGCGCCTTAACAAAAATCAAGGTGATGAAAACGATTAGTGCTAAAATTAGCCATGTGTAACACGCGATTTTATATTCATCGTGGGTTAAGAAAATCATTTATTCACTACCTTATTTTTTATCGTTCAACCAAGAAACAGTATCGGATATAGTATTCTCTATCAATCGGGGATTATGCCCTAGGTGATCACGTGCTAAAGTACCAGGGATATCTCTACATTGTATTGCCAATGCTTGTAAACTTCCTTTGCTAAAACTAGGCCTTTTTCCTGTTATTTTTGAACTAATTGACGCAAATGGCAATGCAAGGTAGCCCATCCAAAACGGAACTGTAAGCAAGTGAGTTCGTCTGCCGGTAATTCGCTTAACCAATGATGATAAATGCGGCATTGAAGTCCAATGCCCCGGTAAGATGTAATTTTGACCATCAATTCCGTTATTCACGCAGTTCACTGCACTATTAGCTACATCACGAACATCAACCCAATTGAAGCCATTATTGATTGCGAAGGGCATCTTTCCGTGAGCAATGTCTTGCAGTACCTTACCCATTCTACTGGGTTTGAAATCATAGGGCCCAATTATTCCAGTGGGGTGTACAACATTGACTGCTAACCCTTGTTCGCGGGCTCCTAAGACTATTTTTTGCGCCTCCGCCTTGGTCCTATCATATGGCAAGGCTTTCGGATCCGTCACTAATGGTCTAGACTCAACTAAAGGTTCGGAAGTTGGATGTTGTTCGAATGCGTGGACGCTAGAAAAATATACTAATTTTTTAACCCCTGAGTCAATTGCCGCTGTAGCGATAGACCTAGTCCCCTCAACATTGATTTTCCTCATCAAATCCTCTTGAATTTTTTCCACGGCTACGAAGGCTGCAGAATGAAATACCACATCCGAGTCTTCCATGAGTGCAGACATTTCTAGAGGATTTAACATGTCTCCATTTACGTAACTGACATCTAGATTATCTAATGCTCTAGTGTCTGAGCGAACTAAACAATCTACCTCGTATCCTCTCGAAAGCAATTCCCGAACTAAATTGCCACCCACATGGCCACTGCCACCAGTGACAAATGCTCTCATGTTATTGACTATCTTATTCTAGCAAAGAACCTACCGGCTTAATTCAAAGTGGAATGCGGCCTTTTACCGGCAAAATGATCTAGTATTAGTGTGACCATTTCGTCACCGATTCTCGCTTGTGCTTCGAGCGTTGCTGCTCCAATGTGTGGAGTCCCATGAAAATTCGGATGCTGTAGTAGGGGGTGGTTCAAGGCGGGCTCAACTTCGAAAACATCTAGAGCAGCACTCGTTAGATCTCCAGACTCTAAATAATCGAGTACTGCGCCCTCATCTACGATTCCGCCTCGAGCACAATTTACAATATGGTTGCCACAATTAACACCATTTGGAGCCGATGTCGGCATCATGGCCATTCTTTCTCCATTTACTAGATGGTGCGTTTCTTCGGTAAGATTACAGTGGATTGAGATATGAGTGCACAAGCGGAAAATAGAATCGACATCATCGTGCATAGTACAGTCAAATTTACTTGCAATATTTGAAGGAAGGTAGGGGTCGTAGGCGTGACATTCCATCCCCATCGCTGTAGCCACGGTAGCTACCCCTTGGGCAATCCTACCAAAACCGACTAAGCCCAATCTCTTGCCACTAAGTTCCGTTCCTTTCAATTGCTTTTTTTCCCACAATCCTGCCCGAAGTCCCCGATCACCTCTAGCTATATGTCTGCATGATGTCAATAAATGACCTATTGTAAGTTCGACGACACTGTTCGTAGATGATTGGGGTGTGTTGCATACAACAATTCCATGCGAAGATGCTGCTTGTAAATCGATATTGTCTACTCCTACTCCCGCTCTTCCTATGAAGGATAAATTATCGGATTTGGAAATTACCTCAGAAGTTAGTTTGGTAGCACTCCGGACAACAACTGCGTCAAAGTCAGACAATACTCCAGAGAGTAACTCATCTTTCGTGTAATGTCGCTCGATTACTTCATGTCCAGCGGTGAGCAGTTTGTTAACTGCGACTGAATCCATACCATCTGTAACTGCTACCCTACCCACATTAAGATGCGTTCATGACAAAGTGATGAACATTTGTTATTGGAAGTGTCCCTAAAATCCGGCTAAACACGGTTTCAATACATTTGCTACTTTATTTGAGAATGGAACCGCGCGTTTCTTGATGTAATTTCGCTCCGTCGGCTACATGGCGGCATCGCTGGAATCACTTGCCACCGCCATACTGATACTACTGACTCCCGTTTTCCTTGCGATTCCATTGTCATTAGGTTGGAAATGGTGGGTAGGTACAGAACCGGAACACGTTCACTATAGGGAAAAGGTCAGATTAGTTTTAGACGCCGGGCTACCACTTAGCCGGTTTAGAAAGGAATTAGATGCTGAGGCTAGGATTGTCAACATAGATCCTGAAAGACAATCTCGAATAGAATCAGACTTACTGTTTCCAATGCGCGTGAAACATTTCCTCTTAATGCCGGGTCTTGTAGTATGGCCATTACTTGGACTATTTGCGGCTCTGTTAACAATTCCTCTAATGCCAATTTTATGGTTTTTTGAGTGGCTTCTAATCGAAAAAAGGGTTTTACTATGGATTGGAATCACGGTCCAGAAACTCACTAGATGGGAAATTATTGGCATACCTAGAGTGGAAGATGGCCTAAAAAATCCAGACCCGGTATTATCATCAATCAACAGGATGCCAATTACAGTATTTTTGGGATTATTTGCATTCCTTATTGTAAGCTATCTTCGAATTGATACGCAATCAGTGTTGATTGTTTCTGGCGCAGTGTACATTATCCTTGTAGCATTTATTTCAGTCATAAGGGCTGGTACATTGAGTACCATGGTATTTGCAGATACTGGGAATAGAAGACTGCTGCCTATGGGTACGTTCGTAGAAGATATGCTCGGACCTTGGGTTGGAGTGGGTTTGATATTCTTGATTTCCAGGCAAATTTTCTATGGTACAGAATTACGTACAGGCGAAATGTTCGGCGATCCAGTGATATTTTCACTAGCGATTTTGCTGGTTTTGTACACTGCAACTATGATTGGTGTTGCAGTAGAGATATCATTCTTTAGATCAAGGGCAGAGGCAGTTAGGATAAAATTCCAAAACCAAATGATTGACGAATTCGAACCACAATTATATTTGTTTACTCGAAATCTAGGAATGCTGAAAATATCTAGATTAATGACCCTTAGACAATGGGTCGAACAAGGTGAAAAAATCAACCTAAACGACTTGGATAAACTCAAACGCTCGTGAGAGTAATTTCTCCCTCGGGAGTATTGACAAATATTTCAGAACTAAGCGATATTTCTTTTGGATGGATCAATAAGTTAATCCAAAAATCACCAAATCGTTGTGAACTAATGATTTCTAATTGCTCTTTATTTGTTGATTTTGATTTTCCTAATTGCATTTTCATTTTTGTCTTGAATGTGGACGTCGACTTCTTGATTCCATCTCTACTTTCCATCCTTGCATGAATCTCTTGGCCCGGATAACACCCCTTCTTTAGGTCTACAAGTCGTTCTAGACCTAAATTAAATGGAATATGGCCAGAAACATCGATCGAATAATCAATCATGCCGGCAATTGATAGCATTGCTATGCCTGTATTTACTTCTCCAATCCCGGCACCATTGGCTTGTAACAAATCAGTTATTTTCGAATAATCTCGGCTTGGTATTACCATTTCGTAAATACTAAATTCATCCTTTATTTTAATTACTGAAATCATCGAATCCAAAAATTCAGTCCAATGCTCAGTGTGTAATTCGGCTTGGTTAATTCCCAGCTCGAGAAGGACCCTTTCGGGGTGTTTTCCGTAAATAAGTATTCGATGTACTGCTCCGTCACCACTTGAAACCTCTACCTTTTCATTCCATGGTATTCCGTTCGTGAGTGTTTTACGAAGAATTTCAGACATTGAATCATTATGGAGCAATAAAACTTGTTCACCTAAATCCACATGCAATTGGTAAGTTGTAACTCGACCATTTAGGTCGCAAATAAAGGATTCTTTTCGACTTAAATGCGAATCACTAGAAACGTCTACAGTTAGCATTCTGTTGAGATGAGCCCTGGCATCTTTACCAGATACTAGTGTCACGCCGGTTGGTATTTCTACAATATCTGCTAATGGTGGAATCATAGCACAACCACCGATGAACCAATTCAGCCGAATGATTGTCCGCAGCCACATGCTCTGTCCGCGTTTGGATTGTCCATGTGAAATCCGCCACCCATTAGGGAGTCCTTGAAATCGAGTTTTAATCCGTTAAGTAACGCACTATCGTTATCGTGAATTAGGATTGTGACTCCATCAATATTTATTGTTTGGAAGCCCTCTTCATCAGGTCTTTCTACGACCACCATATCATACAGGTACCCTGAGCATCCTCCTGCCTTTGCACTGATGATTAGTACGTGGGTCTCAATTTGTTCTCCAATTGCTGATTTTACTGCTGATCTAGCTGCTGGGGTGACTTCTATGTTTACATCAACACGTTCACTAATAGTTGCAATAGGCAGCGAGAAGCCAGTTCCCTCAATTAGAGACACGTGCTCAACCTCGAGAGACCCATATATCAACCATTCCTGTGTTTAACTCCCCTTCCGTCAATCCAATAGAATAGGTCCTGTTAGCCAACACGTGGGCGGGTCCAGGGAGTCTGATGTGATTCGAATATCCAATCATGGTTCTGAACGTGTAGTGGATACTTTGGCAATCGAAGCCCCCCTCTCGATGGAAATAACTCACAAAGGAGTAACTTACCCTTTGGGAATTACTATGCGTACACCCGGAGATGATCTAGATCTAACAGTTGGATTTCTATATTCCGAGGGGATAATTGAACAATACAATGATATCGATAACCTGTCTGAAGTAAAAGGTGTAATTTCAGTTGAGTTAAGTGATAATTTGCAATTCGATATAAATTCACATCGTCGGCATACACTTACTTCTTCGGCATGTGGTGTTTGTGGTAAAGTATCATTAACAAATTTACATCAAATTCACACAAAAAGACTCAGTGAGTTTTTCAAAGTTAAATCAGACCAAATATATGCGAATTTGAAGTTGCTCAACTCTATCCAACCATTATTCGAGTTGACTGGTGGTACCCATGCCGCAGTTGCATTCGACAATAATGGAACTGTTATTGCATCTAGGGAAGACGTTGGTAGACATAATGCGCTTGACAAACTAATTGGGCATATGTTGTGTAATGACGCCCTGAATACTACAAATTCAATTTTACATGTTTCTGGCCGTTCCTCATTTGAATTGGTTCAGAAAACAATTCGCGCAGGTTTTCCAATTATGGCGTCTGTTGGGGCAGCTAGTTCCCTAGCGGTAGACCTTGCCAGAGAATACAACTTAACACTAGTATGCTTCCTCAAACCAGAATCGATGGTTGTGCACTCTGCACCTAATCGAATCACATAGTAGATACGAACAATATTCATTGTATATATCAACAAAATGAATAAGAATCAGTAAGTGGGTTAATCGTGAGCAGGGAGACAAACGAGACTCCTCCAATTGAGGATACCCCTCCAATTACTGGAAAACCGTCCTCTTCTGCAGCTGGCGCTACTGCAATTCTATCCACAATTAAACACGGCATTACACGGTCCGGTTTAACTGGGTCAATTAGCTCACTTTCGAAAGTTAACAAATTTGGTGGATTCGATTGCCCCGGTTGTGCATGGCCGGACCCAGATGATCACCGAACAATAGCTGAGTTCTGTGAGAACGGTGCTAAAGCGGTTGCAGACGAAGCAACAAGTAAGAAAATCACAGTCAATTTCTTCGAAAGATATTCTGTTGGGGAATTATCTCTAAAGTCTGATGAATGGCTAAATTCTCAAGGAAGATTGACTTCCCCCATGCTATTAGATGAGGGGATGGATAATTACACACCCATTTCCTGGAAAGAATCGTTTGAATTGATTGCAGATGAGTTATGTTCTCTAGAAGACCCCAATCAATCTATTTTCTATACGTCTGGCCGCACTAGCAATGAGGCAGCATTTCTTTGGCAATTGTTGGCTCGTGGATTTGGAACGAACAATCTACCAGATTGTTCCAATATGTGTCACGAATCTTCTGGATTTGCCCTATCTGATTCCATTGGTATTGGTAAAGGAACAGTAAAGTTGGAAGATTTTAATTCCGCTGCACTAATTTTAGTCGTAGGTCAAAATCCAGGGACTAATCACCCTAGAATGCTCACTGCTTTAAGAGACGCCAAGAAGCACGGTGCTTCCATAATATCCATCAATCCACTTATTGAAACCGGTATGAAGAAATTTAAGCATCCCCAGAATCCGCTCGAAATGCTAGGTTCGGGAAAATCGATTTCAGACAGACATGTCCGAATCAATATTAATGGAGATATGGCATTTTTCCGCGGACTGAATCATTGTATTGTAAAAAATCACAATTATGATCTAAATTTCATTGGAGAACATACTTCTGGATTTGAGGAATACAAAGCATCCATCCAAAACGTTGACTGGGATCAAATCGAATCTATTAGTGGTATATGCCGCCAAGAGATAGAATCGATTGCGAAAATCGTCTCTAAATCTAAATCGATCATTACTTGTTGGGCCATGGGAATCACACAACATCATAATTCTGTTGAAACAATACAAGAGATGGTCAATACACACTTACTAGGTGGCCATATCGGTAGGAAAGGCGCGGGATTATGCCCCGTCAGAGGTCATTCCAATGTACAGGGAGATCGGACGGTTGGAATCAACCATATTGCGAATCCTTCTCTTATTCAAAATATACAAAATAGTACGGGTATACAAACGCCGAATAAGCATGGTTATGACGCTGTAAATGCAGCTCGGGCAATGTTGGAGGGAAATGCCAAGGTATACTTAGCAATGGGCGGTAATTTTCTTTCAGCCATGTCTGATACTAAATTAATCGCTAAAGCTATGAATAGATGTCAACTAACTACTTTCGTTTCAACTAAATTAAATCGTAATCATTTGGTAACAGGTAAAAAATCACTTATTCTTCCGTGTCTTGGGAGAACTGAAGTCGACGAACAAAATACTGGAAAACAATTCGTAAGTGTGGAGAATTCTATGGGGATTGTGCATAGTTCTCAAGGTCATATGAAGCCAGCTTCAGATGAATTATTGTCCGAGGCAGCAATTGTTGCAGGAATCGCTTCTGCAGTTGAGTCTAGGCGTCCTATGAGCGATTTAGATTGGAATAATTTAATTGAAGATTATGATCGAATTAGAGATATAATCGAGCAAACAATATCAGGATTCAATGATTACAATTCTCGAGTTAGGGCAAAAGCGGGTTTCTATCTACCCAATCCACCCAGAGATAATCTAACTTTCAATACACAAACAGGAAAGGCTAATTTCAGATTTCACAATATATCTAGCCTGTCTCCGGGAGAAAATGAATATGTGATGATGACCATAAGGTCTCATGACCAATATAACACAACTGTCTATTCAGGGGAAGATAGATACCGTGGGATTAAATCAGGCAGAAGAATAGTGATGATGAATCCAATTGATGTTAAAGAAAGTAATCTTCGTGCTGGTGATTTAGTTAACGTAACCTCGATTTTCCAAGATGAACTTCGGCACTCTCCGAATTGGTATTTGGTAGAATATGATATCCCTAGAGGGAATGTTGCGACATATTTCCCAGAGGCAAACGAATTAATTCCATTAAATTCAACCGCATCTGGCAGTAACACCCCGACAAGTAAATCCGTTATAGTCAGAGTTCGCAAATCTCAGGACTGAAGTTTCGTCGATTTATTTTGTTCTTTCAGTAGTAACGAGCATCTATTCATTTGAGTTTTACACAAACGCATTTCCTCCTCGTCTAATTCTCTATTCAATGCCTGCTCAAAACATTTTATGGCATCAGCGAAATGTTCCATGGCGGCATATGATGAGCCCATATTGTATAGTGTTCTACCCGTGACCATAGTAGGGTCCATGGAGATAGCTTGGTGGTACGATTGTATACTTTCGGAAAATTCTCCCAATTGATGGAGGGCATGTCCTCGCCCATTATGACACCTTACACGTAGTTCTCTTTCTTCCCTCGGGGCGGATGAAATTGCTTTATCGAAACAATTCAATGCCTGATCGCCCTTGTCCTCACCCAACAAAGTTAGCCCCTTGTTGTACCATTCTATAGCCACATTCACACTACTTTCGTCTTTCGATGTATTCTGTGCGACAGATAACTTCGCTTCTTCTGCCGCAGTAATAAGGTCGACACTTATCTCTTCATTAGAAGAAGATGTAGTTTTCTTGAATTCTTCAGCTTTTTGCCTACATTGCGTTGCCTTCTCTGCATGACCTGCCGATTCTAAAGCCACAGCCAAACCTATCCACGAATCATATGTAGATCCATTTTCTTCGATAATTTTCTTCCATGTCTGAATTGCTAATGCATGATTTCCAGATAGGGTAGCATCCTTTGCTTTTCTTTCTAGAACGACCAATGTGTCTTCAAGTGAGATTTCTAATTCTTCCTCTTCTTCCTCTGGAACAAATTCTGCGTATTGAACTTCTTCGGTTGCGACAGGTGTGAATTCTACAATTTCTTCTTCCGGCTCTATCATATCATCTTCTATCTCAGTCAACAATTCCGCGGCTATGTTTAGGCCAGCGTCTAATTGTAAACTATAATTCAATGTTTGAATTGCATCTTCACTGAGATTTAACCCATGGAGGCATAATCCGCAATAGTACCACATCATCGGATCTGTAGAATAGTCTCCCTCTAACGCCGGTGAAATTATTTCCATAGCAGATTGGAATTGTGAATTCTCAATTAGCAAGGTGACTTCGTCGATTAGATTAACGGATTCAGATTCAGAAGGAATTGCCTCTGCAATAATTACTGGTGTTTCTTCTTCGGTTACGTTTGTGGAAATACCTCCGGACGAAGCCAAAGCGTGTAATTGGTCATTATCCAATCCTAGATCAACAGCCGCTATGGCGTATTTAGCAGCTAATACTGAATCACGTTGTGAAAACAAGAATGCTAAATTAGCAGCTGTGGGGGCGTGAAAACGGTTGATTAGAAAAGCCCTTTCAAACGCTACTATTGCCGCCTCAATATCGCCAAGATTGTGGTTTACGACTCCTAATCCATACCAAGCGGCGGAATTATCTGATTCGGAATCTATGAGATTTTCATATTCTGTTTTTGCGGAAACATAGTCGCCACTAGTGACGAACTGTTGGGCCCGGTCAAAAATCTCTGTAAACACAGACTTATCGCGATATGAACAAGGGATAAGATTTCTGAATCAATGAGTGCTAAAGTATCGTCCTATTCACTAGGTGCCGGATCATCCAGACGATTCTCTTCGTCAAGTCGCGCTTTTGCTATTCCTGCGAAATATACCATCATAGGTACGGCGATTAATAGGAAAAAGCAACCAACTAATGTTGCTATTCCGTATAATGTCTCTTGGATAGGGTCGATTTCAAATTCTGAAACAGAAACCAATTCATGTTCTGTTAAGGAAAAATTAACTAGAATCCCTTCTGGTGATACTAACTCACCGTCGACATATATTCCAACTATCCAAGTAGTGCTTACTCTCTCTTGGGAAATTAACTCCAATATCTCTAATTCGGCCTGAGATTCATTCTCAGCTCTTTCATAACCTACTCCTTCAATGGGCAACTCTAGCGAAGCTCTACCTCTCATCACAACTTCTTGCGAATCAATCATCATATTATGTTCGTAGGCTTCATCGCAAGAGTCAGAAATTTCATCGAATTCCTTACAATTGAATACCGAATCACCATCTTCGCCTAGAAGAGGCGAATGATACCATGTGGAACTCGTCGAAGTAACAATCAATTCAGCATTATTGGGTGCATTTGTTACAGTGATGTTGACCCAAGTCGGAGATGAAGTTGTTGCGGTGTACCAAGATGATTCATTTTCATTTTCTAATTGGAGTTGATAATCCAAGCTCTCATTAGTAGTCTCATATCTGTAATATTCACTATCTACTGTAGCAGAATATACTGC
>CENF01208076.1_pt1 | contig 11587 bp, 8 predicted proteins | sample 361291 | NCBI WGS metagenome assembly CENF01 (sample SAMEA2619399, study PRJEB7988) | marine metagenome | isolation source: saline water (ENVO:00002010), including | reverse complement strand
TTTTTTTAGATTTAAAATTGCATGACATACCAAATACTGTTCATGAAGCAATCTTGAGTTTTCATGGTTACTCTATTGATATGCTGACTGTTCATTTATCAGGTGGCGAAGAGATGATTAAGAAAGCTATGCTTGCAGGAAAATCTATCAATGCCAAAGTGATCGGAGTATCGATACTCACAAGTTTAGAAGAGTCAGATACAATTGCTTTATTCGATAATAAACTTGATCATCAAATTAGCAATTTATTTGAAATAGCTGCTAAAGCAAATTTAGATGGAGTGGTTTGCTCACCTCATGAGTTAGGAATGTCCAATAGAATACTGAATTCTGATTCAATAAAAATTACACCAGGAATCAGGGACATTAAAGTAGAAGATGATCAAGCAAGAACCATGAGTGCAAAAGAAGCGATTGAGAAGGGCGCCACATTTTTGGTGATAGGCAGGCCAATCACTCAAGCTCAAGATATCTCAACAGCATTAAAAACTTTTAGTGATTCAATTGAAAAATAGCAGATCCATAAAAAGCATCCTCTTAGATCTAAAGAAGCTATCCAAGGATGAGACTGCAAAAAAAAAATTATCTTTTAAATTTGAATCAGAATTTCTAAATTATCAGCCCTATTTAAAGGATTTCTCATCTCAGCACTATAAAATATTTGATGAGCTTGCATTTAAATTAGATCTTGATGGCTCTATAGATAATCTTTTTGCTGGGGAGGTAGTTAATAAGACAGAAAATAGACCAGCCTTACATCATCAATATCGTATTAATAAACCACTGCAAGAGTTTAATTTTAAAAAAATTACTGAACCTTTTATCAAAAAGATTAAAAAAGATGGCTTTAAAAATATTATTACTTTCGGTATAGGTGGTTCGTACGAAGGACCAAAATTGCTTCAAGAATACACAAAGCATCAAGCATCAAAATTTAATTATTTTTTTATATCTGGGCCTGACAAGGATGAATTCAACTCAATATTAAAACCGCTAAGTGGACAAAAAAATTTATATATCTTTTCATCTAAATCCCTTTCAACAGATGAAACCTTGTTATGTTTGAAATGGTTGGGTAAAGAAAGAAACTCAACTAATTCATTGGTAATTACAGCAAATTCAAAAAAAGCTAAATCTTTGGGCTTTGCAGAAGGTTGCATTGTTCCATTCCCTGAAACAGTTGGAGGCAGATACTCTATTTGGTCACCAATTTCCTTGAGTGCTGCTTTGGAGAATAATTTTTCTTTATTTTTAAAGGGAGGTTTTTCAGCAGATAAAATGATGATGGGGACCGCAAAAGAAGATCGTCAATATCAAAAATTTATCAAAACTTTAGTATTTTCAGACTTATGGTTTAGCAATTTTAGAAATAAAAAAAATAGAGTTGTGTTTTCTTATAATTGGAAATTGCGATCACTGGCTAATTATATTCAGCAACTAGAGATGGAATCCCTTGGTAAGCAAGCAAATCCTAGATCTATTTTTAAAGAAACAGGTCAGTCGGTATTTGGCGGTTTTGGCTCTACTGCTCAGCATTCATACTTTCAATTATTGCATCAGGGTACAGCAGAATTTTGTACAGATATTGTTTATTCAGATTTAAGCAATAGCCCATTATCATCTGCTCAAGCAAAAGGACAGGCTTCATTGTTATCATCTAATTTTCAGGGATCTAATAATTTGCTGGAAAAAACAAATAGCAACTCCCCCGTTAACCTTTTTCATTTAAATAAGCTTTCACTTGAAGGGCTTGGTTTTTTACTAGCAACATGGGAGTATAGGGTTTTTATAACTGCCTGCATGCTCCAAATCAATCCCTTTGATCAATACGGAGTTGCTGCCGGTAAGCTGATTGCAAAGAAATATTTTGTTTAATGGCATTAAATTTAAAGTTAGTCCCCAATACTCCTGGAATATACAAATTTTTTTCTAAAAACAAAATTATATATATTGGCAAAGCTAAGAATTTAAGAAAAAGAGTATCTTCATACTTTAGTAAATCTTTTAAGGATAGAAAAACGCATCAAATTAAAGTCCTTACAGACAATATCGAAACTTTTTCAACAAATACAGAGGCTGAAGCTCTTCTTTTAGAACAATCCTTAATCAAGGAAAATTTACCTAGATTTAATATTCTCTTGCGTGATGACAAGACATATCCATATATCCATTTTTCAATGGATCATAAATATCCAAGCATCAGTATGAAGAGATCAAAACAAGCTGTTTCCAAAAATTTTTTTGGGCCCTTCATTAGCGCCCAAGCAGTTAAATCAACTATAAAAGATTTGCAGAAGATTTATCAAATTCGAAATTGCAGCGACAATACCTTTAATAATAGGTCTAGACCATGTATTGAGCATCAAATGCAACGATGTTCCGCCCCATGTGTAAATTTAATTTCTGAAGTTAGCTATCAAAGTAATGTTGCAGCTTCTCAACATTACCTATCGTCTACGGGAAAAAAAACCAAATCATTAATGACTGCACAGATGCATAAACTTGCTGAGCAGCAGGAATTTGAAAGAGCTCAGGAGGTAAAACAAAGAATTAAAACTTTAGATCTTCTTAATCAAGAGAAATCGTTTAATAGTTCTTTAATCAGTGTTGATTTTTTTACATGTGTTTCTAAGCTGGATAGGACGGGAATATGCATATTATCAGTAAGAAATGGAAAAATCAGAGGCACCAAGACTCATTATTTAAGAGGTAATCAATTGCATGATCCCGACAGTCTGTTTCAAAGTTTAATATTTTCTTATTACCAAAATAGCTTTTCTTTGCCTAAGAAAATTATCTTAAATATTAAGCCAGCGAATCTTTCTCTAATTAAGCAAGCTGTAAAACTTAAATTTGGGAAGCAGGTTTTAATTTCAGCAACCACTAATCGAGATACCAGAGGAGTTGCTAAATTAGCTAAATTAAATGCTAACCAAGTCATTGACAATAGGGTTAATCAAGCTGAAAAATATTCCTTTGCTGCAAAGGATCTTATTTTAAACTTAGGCATCAATTCAAAAGATTTAACAATTGAGGGGTTTGATGTCAGCCATCATGGAGGAAAGAATGCTGTGGCTTCGGCAGTGAGATTCTCATCTCACGGACCAGAAAAAAATAATTATAGGCTTTTCAATATTCCTGATGAATTTTCTGGAAATGATATAGGTTCAATAAGGCATGTCCTGGAAAGAAGAATTAATAAATCAGACATTGATCTATTACCAGATATTGTTCTAATTGATGGAGGCAAGCTTCAATTGGATGCTGCATTGAAAGTTTTTTCTGCATTAGTAAAAGAATCTCCTATGATCCTTAGTATCGTTAAGGGATCAAAAAGAGTTAGATCTACTGAAACGATCCTCTCTCAAGATGGAATTATTGAAATGCCAAAAGATAGTCCAGGATTTTTGCTTCTTCAGCAAATTCGCGACGAGTCTCATAGATTCGCTATCACAAGCAATAGAAAGAAAAAAAATAAGTCTATAAAGAGATCGTCTCTTGATAATATAAAAGGTCTTGGGCCAAAGAAGAAAAAGGATCTAATGAATTATTTTAAATCTATTCAATCAATTAAAGCAGCTTCGGTAGATGATCTATGTATGGTTTCAGGAATAAGTATTAAACTAGCAAAAGAAATTAATATTTTTTATAGACCATGAATTACTTTATTCAATCCCTTACATATTTCAGAATTTTCATAGCACCAATTATTTTTTTATTAATCACTTTTTATGACTCATATGGCTGGGCATTGTTTCTTTTTATTCTTGCTAGTATTTCTGATTATTGGGATGGTTTTTTGGCAAGAAAATATAAACTTGAATCTACTATTGGAGCGGTATTAGATCCTATTGCAGATAAAATATTAGTAACATTTCTAATTCTTGGTTTAAGCCTTGAATTATCTAGTATTTTTATTGGAATGGTAGGTGGAATCATACTTGTAAGAGAGTTTTGGGTAGGTGCTTTAAGAGATTTAAACGCTAGACAGAATAACCCTGATGCTACAAAAGTTAGTTTGCTTGCAAAAACCAAAACATTCATTCAGTTCATAGCATTTTCGTCATATTTATTTGGATTGGCCTTAAATAATTCATTGATATTGTTCACTTCTAACTTCCTTTTATTTTTAGCGTTAATAATTACACTTCAAACTGGACTTTCATATACAATGTCAACTTTCAAACAATAGGGCTGGATGGCAGAGTGGTTATGCAGCGGCCTGCAAAGCCGTTTACGCCGGTTCGATTCCGGCTTCAGCCTCCATCACGTAAACCAGAGTTTGAAAAAGTATATAAAAAATTAAATTATAGTTTATAGATCATAGGGAGCTAAAGAGACTTAATTTAAGCAGTAGCAGTAATAAAGAAAAGCAAAAATTTAAGAAAACTCACTAGGAATTGCTTCTATAACTTTCCTCTTTAACCTCTTTTTTGTGTAGCTCGCAAGACTTAACGGGTATAATTTAAATCTAACTTTGTTATAATTTTCCAATGAAAAAATTACTTATAAGCTTTATCTTTCTCTATGGATTTGTTCTCTCTAATGCAGTGACTTCTCAAGAGTTAGATGAGAAGTTCCTTAAAAGCTTGCCAAAATCTGTCCAAGAAGATTTTTTGAACCTTGCTGACACTGATGAGTCCCTATCTGAAAATTTCAACGACAGACCCGAGACACGTATTAGAAAAGCAGAACAGAAAATTGATGAGTATAAGGATCAACTCGAATCTCTCGAAACCCAATTGACTAGAGATGATACAAAAGAAAAAGATGAACTTATAATTTTTGGCTCAAATTTTTTTAATTCATATCAGAGTACTTTTGCTCCAATCAATCAGTTAAATTTTTCAGCAGACTACATCCTAGACGTTGGCGATGTACTGAATATTCAATCGCTCGGCACTGCTAGCATGGGTGGCAGCAAGGATAAAATTGTTGTTGCTAGGGATGGCTCCGTAAACATTCCAAAAGTAGGACAGATCAATGTAGCAGGACTAGCTTATAACGAAGCAATCAGCAGCATTAAAGAGTTTGCGAAGTCAAAGTATCTGAATATGGATTTATATATTAATCTAGAGCAAGCAAGAGATATGAGCATTCTGCTTATTGGCAATGCAACTAAACCTGGAATTTATACACTTCCAGGTGGCTCAAATATTCTATCTCTTCTCCATGCTGCGGGAGGCGTGAGTGAGGATGGAAGTTACAGATCAATAACCCATAAGAGAAATAATAGAATCATCCAAGAAATTGATTTATATGATATTTTAATTAAAGGGAACTTACTTTTTAAATCCCCGTTGCGAAGTGGTGACTCTGTAATTATTAATCCATCCCAAAGACATGTTGCCATCTCTGGCGGTGTTAATACCCCAGCTATATATGAATTAAAAGATAATGAGACACTTGATGATCTAGTTAATCTAGCACAGGGATTATCAGTATCCGCCGTAGATGAAATATTCATTTTTAACTCCACAGGGAGTACTCTGCAAGTATCACCCGAAGAGATGAAGCTTACAGAACTAAACCATGGTGATAGTGTAAAAATCCCACTTTTCTCACCAATCACTACAAAAATATTAACCGTTACTCTTGAAGGTGCTGTGAAAAAGCCTGGGGAGTATTCCTTTAATGAAGGCACAACACTTCATGAAATCATTGCCGAGGCTGGTGGATACACTGATAATGCCTACCCTTATGGAGGTTCATTATTTAGAAAGAGAGTTGCAGATATTCAGCGAGAGACTTTTGATAAAACATATGCCAATTTAATAAATTTCCTTGCATCCAATTCAAATGTTGGTTCAGTGGCAAACTCGACAAACTTACAAATTATCTTAGCTGAGCTCAAAGCATCTAAGTTTGAAGGCAGGTTATCCGCAGAATTTAGTGAAAGAAAAGTCCAGGAAGACCCATCTTTAGATACAATTTTGGCTGATGGTGACAAGATTTTTATTCCTTTATTTACTTCAGATGTGTTTGTTTCAGGAGATATTCTAAATCCAGGTGCCAGAAGATATAACTCAGAATTGAAATCTAAAGATTACATAGCACTATCTGGAGGCTTAGGCAGATTTGCTGATAAAGACAGGATTGTTGTAATTAAACCAAACGGGGATGCTGAGGTGATCAAAGCAAAACTATTTTTTTCCTACTCAGGTTCAACTATCTACCCTGGTTCAATAATATATGTGCCTAGAGAGATTGGAAAACTAGAGGGTATCGCATATACAGCAACCCTTGCACCAATCATCAGCAGTATGGCATTGTCCCTAGCATCTCTGAATAGCATTAATTAAATATTAATCTTCAATGTGTTCGTTTTTTTGGCGTCTGAAATTTCTACGTAAAGCTTTTTTAATCTGCATTGTTCTTACCTCTCATCTACGAGCCGCCCCGGATGACTATATATATCCATTTAAAGAATATAGCTTCTCAAACTATGGAACTATCGGGCTTATTCAAAATCCTACTGCAAGGTTTTTAGATGAAGGTTCTTTAGGCTTTTCGTGGAGCCACAATGAACCATATTTAAGAGGTTCATTAATTGCATATCCATTCAGCTGGCTAGAGGTTTCTTATCAATATGCAGACATCAATAATCAACTTTATAGTGAAGTTAAAGAGTTTAGTGGATCTCAGTCATTAAAAGATAAAAGTTTTGATGCAAAAATTAGGTTAATCAAAGAATCTTCATTGCTGCCGCAGATAGCAGTGGGGTTTAGAGATTTAGCAGGTACTGGCTTATTCAGTTCTGAGTTCATAGTAGCAAGCAAGCATCTATCCAAAGGTTTAGACCTAACAATGGGCATTGGTTGGGGAGATTTATCAGGCCAATTAATTAGAAATCCTCTGTTAGAGATATCAGATCGCTTTGCAACTAGAAGCTCATCCACAGGTCTAGGCGGCGACTTTAATGTAGATGATTATTTTTCTGGACCCGCAGGATATTTTTTTGGTTTTGAGTACTATGTTCCAAGATTTAGAGGTATGAGGATAAAGTTTGAATATGATGGCACAAACTATAAAACTGAGAGCCTTGTTCCACTTTCACAAGATAGCAATATCAATTTTGGAATTGTTTTTCCCCAATCTAAAAATCTTTCTTATAAATTAAATTTCACTCGAGGAAATACAGTGAATTTTGGCTTTTCTTATAAGCTTAATTTAGGTAAAAAAAATGCTCAAACCATATCTAAAGAAAAACAATCTCGAATTAGGAATAGCTACGCCATAAAAATTGTTACATCAAGATCTGATGAAAATTTATACAAAGCGGCCTTAAAGTACTTTAGAGATGAAAACATATCTCTTCAGCATGCAACTATTAATGATAATGAGCTTGAAGTAATTTTTGCTCAATCAAAATATAGAAATCCTGTTATTACATCTGGAAGAGCATTGAATATCTTAGATCAAATTGCTCCAAATAATATTACCAGTTTTAAGGTTAGCGAGATAAATGGGGGGGTTGGCTTGTACTCAGTAGCAGTTAATAGAAATACATTTGTTAGAGATCGGAAGCTATTTTTACCTCCAAAGCCTGACACAGAGTTAAGCGTGGAACCATTCTTATTAAAGAATAAGAAAGATGATAATAAAAACTATAAATTTAATCCTGAAACAAAGTATCCAGCGCTCTTTCATACAATTGGTCCAGACATAAGATCGCAAATTGGTGGTCCTGATGGGTTTTTCTTTGGTGATCTGAAGCTTAAATCACGCTCAGAGCTTTTGATTCAAAGAGGGTTATCGCTTGTTTCTGAGATTAGTTATGGTTTATATGACAACATGGACGATCTTAAGCTTGCTTCTGATAGTGTGTTACCCCATGTCAGGACTGATATTGTTAAATACTTAAAACAGAGTCGAAATTTAAGTATTCAACGCATGCAATTAAATAAATTAGGCCAAATATCTCCCTCTATTTTTTATAAATTTTCTGCGGGTATATTAGAGCATATGTTCAATGGATACGGCAGCGAAGTCTTATTTAAACCTTTTGATAAAAACTACGCAATAGGTGTTGAGGCCTGGAAAGTGTATCAAAGAAACTATGATCAAATGTTTGGAATGCTAGATGATGTAGATTACAAAACTACAACTGGCCATATATCCTTTTACTACCATGAGCCTATGACTAATATTATATTTAAAATGAAGGGTGGAAAATTCCTAGCTCAAGATTCTGGAATATCTTTTGAATTCACAAGAGAGTTTTATTCAGGGTTCAGGCTAAGTGCTTTCATTACACGAACTGACATTAGCAAAGAGGAGTTTGGAGAAGGCAGTTTTGATAAAGGGTTTTCTTTTTATATTCCCCTAGATATTTTCTCTAATTCATACAATAGCAGACATTTTGGCTGGGGCCTTAAACCAATCACAAGGGATGGCGGTGCCATACTAGTGCATGCTCATAACCTCTGGGGCGTGACGCATAAATCGCATAAACGTAAATTTAACAGGCACATAGCAGATTTTTATGATTAAGCGATATTTATTTATTTCTGTATTTTGCACCTCTTGCGCGTCAATAGACTACTCCTATTTTAATGATTTAAAAAATTATTACTCTAAAAATAAAATTTTGATCGATGAATCATTTATAAGTAACCAAGATTATTCCTTTATCAAGGTATCAAATTCAAAAAATGATGCAGTGTTTGTTCTTTCTAATATTGATCAGTTTGGAGTGTATGAATGGATTGGAAGTAACTATGAGAGCATTAAAACTAAAGATGGGTTAATTATTGAAACCAAGGGCTTGCGATCAGATATTAAATTTTACTCTTATGATATTTCGATCTTAGAAAAGGAATTAAACTTTAACTCACAAATAGACTTATACAATCCTGATTTAATTTTTGCGAACATTACACTTAGAAGAGATTCTTCAACTACCTATAAGAACCGCAAAGGAAATGAAATGAATGTTTTTCAATATACCAGGATTGTTCCAGAAATTGGGTGGAAAGCAAAAGAGACTTATACATTTAAAGATGGCGTGATATATAAATCAATACAGCAGATTAATCCAATGCATGATCCATTAGAAATAAACTTTTATTTTAAGTATTGATGTTGTAAAACCTTCTAATATTCCCTAACATCCCATTGAAGGAATTTCAAAGTAGTAGAATAATCTCACGATAGATCCGTAAGGATCAAAAAATTTATTTTGGGTATAAAAAAACCTTCTAATAGAGCATTAGAAGGTTTTTTAAGAAAGAAATTCTATTGTTGAACTCTAGTAGCCGTGTTAGAAATAACAATGCTATCTTGAACAACCTCTTCAGTTGGAACAGTTCCTGTTACTGAATTGACCTGCTCAATTTCAACCTCAATTTCATTAACAATCTCTTCTACTTCAATTACTTCTTCACTTTCTACTTCAACTTCTACTTCAATTTCTTCAGTTACTTCAACCTCTACTTCTACAGTCACAGTCACATCTACTTCATCTGTACCTCCACCTTCAGCTGTAGCAGTAGCTGTTTGAGTCTGAGTGGCTGTTGCAGTAGCAGTAGCTGTTTGAGTCGCAGTAGCTGTTGAAGTGCTTGTTGAAGTCCCCCTAGAGACTGTTTGAGTCCCCGCAGAGACTGTTTGAGTCGCAGTGGCTACTGTTGAAGTATTTGTGCTAATTACAGCAGTGCCTACCCCTGGAGCTATTGATGTGGTGCCAGCGGGTATTGTTGAAGTGCTTACTGTATATTCCTCAATGACTGTTGGCGCAGGAGTTGGTGCGGGTGTTGGCGCAGGAGTTGGTGCAGGTGTTGGTGCGGGTGTTGGCGCAGGTGTTGGTGCGGGTGTTGGTGCAGGCGAATCATCATCATCAACCACTTCAGCGATAGCTACTGCTGCTGCAACTGCAGCTGCTATAGCTCCTGCACTTAGGGAGCCTTTAGCTCCTTTTTGTGCCGCATCTTCTGACCCAGCCGTTTTTGGCTGATCATCTTGAGCACTTAAAGACATTGAGAAAGCTGGAGCTAGCAATGCCAGCATGTAAGCTAGTGTATTTTTAATTTTCGCCATTTTTAACTACTCCTTGTATCTAGAATGATTATTATCTTAAAAAAAAACATAAAAGGCAATTTTTTATACGTTCTATAATTTTATTACTTTAAATCGGGTCACTTTTTATCAATTTCAGTGTATTTTAAACAAATTTCTTTCAATAGATAGCTTTTTTTAGAAATTAGTAAAAATATGTGTTTTTTAAAACTATAATAAAAGAGAAGTTCTTTTACGAAAAAGTAAACCTATATATAATAATAATCCTCTCGGGATGTAGCGCAGCCTGGTAGCGCACCTCGCTGGGGGTGAGGTGGTCGTCGGTTCAAATCCGGCCATCCCGACCATTATTAATTATACGAATATTACCTTGATTTATTTATAACTTCTTCAGCATACCAATTGATTTCAGCTATCATGTCTTCAAGCGTTCTTTCATCTGGCCCACCCTCATAAGCATTTCTAAAAGCAACTATGACTTCTGTTGCGCCCAGTTCTTCAAGTTGTTTAATTCCCTCTGGCGAGTATGCTGCTTCCCCCATTACTTGAAACTGATAATTTGGATGATCTAAGGTTCCGAATTCATCCCTGTATTCATTTATCTGATCTATTAGAGTTTTTATTTCTTGTAAGCTTAGTCCGGCGCTTATCCAGCCATCTCCAACTCTGGCAGCTCTTTTTAATGCAAGCTTTGAATGACCTCCAATTAATATGGGCACTGGTTTCGTAGGTGCAGGGCAAAGCTTAAGTTCAGGAATATCATAAAATTCACCTTTATAGGCGAAGTATTCTCCATTCATCAGTCCCTTGAGAATATCAATTTGCTCATCCATTCTTTTGCCACGTTTTTCCCATCTTTCTCCTGTAGCTAAGAAATCTTCATACCAAGGGCTTACTCCAACGCCGAAATGAAACCTATTATTAGTCATTACGCCTAATGTAGTAACAAATTTTGCAGTTGTTACTGCTTGTCTTGGAGCTAATTTGTATACTGATGTTGAAAATTCTAGCTTGTCAGTAACTGCAGCAATGGCTGGAATTATAGAAAATGGCTCTAAAAAAGGAACACCATCTAAAAATTCTCTGCTTCCATCGTCATTGTAAGGATATGTTGAATCACATTCTTTTGGATAGCAGATACTGTCTGGGAATGTAATTGCATCAAAGCCTGCAGCCTCAGCAGCTTTACCAAGTTCCAAATAAAATGATGGATCACACATTGTTGGATGATATGAAAAACGCATAGTTACTTACCTTTTGATGAAATTTTAAAGAGACAATATAATAACAATTATTATGTTACCAATATATAATGACAGCGTTGTCAAATTGAAAAAATTTTGAAAGATCATCTTAATACCAAAAATCAGGTAAATGACCCAGAGCTCAAAGAGTGGTTAGATGCCTTGGAAAATATAATAAATGAAGATGGTAACGATAGAGCCTCATATATTTTAGGAAAACTTGCATCAAAGTTAACAGAATCGGGAACTATTCCTAATTACAATTTAACAACTCCATTTAGGAATTCAATTCCAGTAAACGAAGAAGCCAAAATGCCTGGGGATCTTTT
>CENF01024213.1_pt1 | contig 11587 bp, 10 predicted proteins | sample 361291 | NCBI WGS metagenome assembly CENF01 (sample SAMEA2619399, study PRJEB7988) | marine metagenome | isolation source: saline water (ENVO:00002010), including | reverse complement strand
AAGTTGTTTGATGCCCTGGCTAGTGAGATATCATCAATCGATTCTCTGATTGAGGGAGCAAGCCACAAATGGGATCTTGACCGAATGCCACTCGTAGATTTGGCGATACTCCGAATAGGGGTGCTTGAACTAAAGCAATTTATGTCTATCCCATCAGCTGTGATAGTCAGCGAAGCTGTTGAGTTGGCGACCAAATACTCCACAGAAGCATCAAGTCCCTTTATTAACGGAGTACTCGCAGGAATCTGTGAATCTATCCGACCTGATGACCCCGTTAACTAATGATTTTTATTGCCTTTACATGTCAAACAAGAGAAGTGGTGATAGTTTAAATCAGACCGTGAATTGAGTCCGGTGAGGCTCAAACGGAGAAAGGTGCCGAGATGGCCGATTTAGAACGCCCTGACACGCCCCTCGGCAGGGGCGTTTTTCATGCGCGTTCGGAGATCATGAACGCCGACGGTGTTCGTCGAGCTCTTTGGAGAATGTCACACGAAATTCTTGAACAAAATAGTGGCCTATCGGGAATAGTCCTGGTCGGTTTGGAAGTTGGCGGGGTACACCTGGCGCGAAAACTAGCCGAAAACCTCCTAGAGATTGAAAAGGAGAATGTGCCTGTCGGAACTTTAGATGTTGCTTTCTACCGGGACGATATTGGCATCCGGCAAGTAACGCCAAGCAATCCAACTGACTTGCCCTTTGATCTTTCATCTCAGATTGTTGTCTTGGTCGACGATGTGCTTTTCACAGGAAGAACTATCAGAGCTGCAATGGATGCGATTGTGGACTTCGGACGACCAGCAGCAGTTCAACTTGCTGTAATGATCGATCGTGGCCATCGTGAGCTCCCGATAAGGCCCGACTATGTTGGGAAGAATGTTCCGACACGTAGAGATGAGCTAGTTGATGTTACAGAAAATGGCGTTCTGTTAGGTGTGATGAAAGATGCGAAATCATGACACAAAAGCATATTCGTAGCATAGATGATTTAGGTCAATCAGGAATTGAAGAGATACTGGCTCTTAGCGACCATTTCCACGAAGTAAGTACTCGCCGAATCCCTAAAGTTCCTGCGCTAAGAGGAAAAACTATTGCTCTGTTGTTCTACGAGGACTCAACACGAACGCGTCTAAGTTTCGAAACAGCAGCCAAGCGCCTCTCGGCAGATAGTTTGAATTTCAGTATCGGGTCATCGTCTGTCAAGAAAGGCGAGAGTCTCCGAGACACGGTAGAAACAATCTCAGCTATGGGCGTTGACGCAATAGTGGTAAGGCACGGATCTGTAGGTGTTCCATGGTTGTTGCCGAGTTGGACTGACGCTGCTGTTATCAATGCTGGGGATGGCTCTCATGAGCACCCCACTCAGGCGTTGCTTGATTGCTACACGATACGTAACCATTTAGGAGAACTTAACGGCAAAAAAATATCAATAGTCGGTGATATAAAGCACTCTCGAGTTGCTCGATCCAATATCAAAGCTTTCTTAGCTTTAGGGGCCTCCGTAACACTTGTCGCACCAAAAACCTTAATGCCATTCAATACAGATGACTGGGGTGTGGATACCACTGACCAGTTTGACTCGGTGATTGAAGACTCAGATGTTCTTTACATGCTCAGAATGCAACTTGAACGCCAACAAAACTCTTACGTCCCGTCCCTAAGAGAATATGCAAATGAATATGGCCTCTCAGATATCAGGACACAGAATATGAAGCCTAAATCATTGATCATGCATCCCGGGCCTATGAACAGGGGAGTCGAGGTGTCTAGCAACGTCAAAGAACACCCCAAATCAGTAATAAATAATCAGGTAGCGAATGGAGTGATAATTAGAATGAGCGCCTTGTATTATCTACTTGGGTCGGGCAGTGAAACTAAATTTGAGAGTTTCGACGATGAGTGAATTACTGCTTCAAGGGGGAAGAGTCATAGACAAATCCGGCGATCGTCTCGCTGATGTGCTAATAGGTTCTGATGGCTTAATCACTGAAATAGGGAAAGGACTCAAAGGAGGAAAGACATTAGACGTCCAAGGGAAAATCATATCTTCAGGCTTTGTAGATCTGAATGTTTATTTAGGAGGACCAGAAGACCAGCAGTCTGAAACAATTTTATCGGGAACTGAAAGCGCAGTTAAAGGGGGATACACCGCTGTCGTAGCAATTGCCAAGGACCCAGTAGTGGCTGACAATGCAAGTTCAGCCGCAGCGATGATAGAGATATCCCAAGATGCATTATGCGAAATTATTGTGGCCGGCTCTGCAACTCTTCATAACGATGCCGAAACTATGTCACCGTTAGGGGAGATATCTGGCAATGGAATAAAGCTGTTTTCAGCTAGTGGCCCCCCGTTGACTGGTTACCAGACCACAAGACGCATTATGGAATACTCACAGAAGTACGGGATAACCTTGCTTTACTCATGTTCTAATTCTTTCCTTTCGCCCAAGGGTGCTATGAACGAAGGAGCAGTTTCTTCGCTATTAGGAATTCCAGGAATCCCCAAAGTCGCTGAAGCTATAGAAGTCTTCCAATTATCGCAACTGGCTTTACTTACTGGCGCGAGTTTGCATTTCCAGCAAATTTCAACGGCGAAATCAGTCGAAATAATCAGTGAAGCGAAATCAAATGGAGCCTCAATAACGTGTGAGATATCTCCTCATCATTTCTCTCTAGATGAATCGCTGATTGCAAGTTTTGATGCGCGTTATAAAGTTCTGCCCCCTTTAAGAACGAAACAAGAAATAGCGCGGGTTAAAGACCTGATAACTTCCTTTGATGCTATTGCAACAGGGCACAGTCCATGTCAAGATCACTTGAAACACCAAGCGTATACGGATGCCCCGTTCGGCACTATAGGACTAGAGACAGCGCTGGGTGCATCAATTAAAAATCTTGATCTTCCACTTAATGAAATCCTCAGGCTCTTATCCTGGTCCCCTGCAGAGATAGCCGGCATCGCTGACACTCATGGTGGCCACCTTATCCCTGGTAGGCCAGCAAATTTGACTGTCTTTGACCCAGATGCTGCGTGGGTTGCCAAGGGAACTCACATGGCCAGTAAATGTTCAGTAACCGCATTCGAAGATATCGAGCTGAAAGGTTTAGTGAGTCACACACTTGTAGATGGAGAGCTAGTAGTTATTAATGGAGTAGTCCAAGACAATAAAGGTAAAGGTGATCAGAATTAATCATTCAACGTTAGTCCTAGCAGATGGATCAATCTTTGAGGGCTGTCAGATAGGTCATTCCCCAGAGCAAAAATATGCTACGGGGGAAGTTGTGTTTAATACGGTTCTTAGCGGCTACCAAGAGGTTATAACAGACCCTTCCTACGCTGGGCAGATCATCACCTTTACCTACCCTCACATCGGCAACTATGGAGTAAACGAAATAGACAATGAAAGTGGTCGCCCACATTGCAGGGGAGTTGTTGTCAGGGACTTGGCCCGTCGTCATAGTAACTGGCGAGCCTCAAACGATTTAAACTCCTTTCTGAAAGAAATGGAAATCCCAGGCATAGCAGGACTCGACACGCGTAGACTAACTATGCATATAAGGGAATCCGGAGCTATGCCAGCTGCTTTTGGGACACTTGCCGCTAATGACCTCTACGAAATTGCTAAATCAGAACCAGGGACGTCAGGTATTGATCTCGTTTCACAGGTCACATGTAGTGAAAGCTACATGGTTGAAGGAGACCGTCAAGACAAGCTAATTGTTGCAATGGATTTTGGGATAAAGGCAACGATTATAAATCACTTGAAACGTTTAGGAAACGTGTTCGTTGTCCCATCATCAACATCTTCCAAAGAAATTCTAGAGCTAAACCCCGATGGAGTCTTCCTATCAAACGGACCGGGAGACCCAGAAGTCGTAGAAGGTGTACCGCAGACAATCTCTGAAATGATCGGTAAGGTGCCTATCTTTGGAATATGTCTTGGGCATCAACTCCTTGGATTAGCTGTGGGAGGAAACATAAAGAAGATGACCTTCGGTCACCACGGTGGAAATCATCCCGTACAGCAGGTATCAAATGGTGTTGTTGAGATTACAAGCCAAAATCATAATTTTGCTATTGACCCAGATTCAATTGCAAAAGTTGCAGAAGTAACTCACATAAATCTAAATGACGGGGTCTGCCAAGGAATACGACTCAAGAGAGCGCCGGCTTTCAGCGTCCAGCATCATCCAGAAGCAGGACCAGGCCCGCATGACAGTTCATACCTATTTGATGATTTCGCAAAACTAATGGAAGAGGCGGCGAAATAAATGCCCAAGCGAACAGACATTCATAAGATTCTTCTAATAGGGTCCGGGCCAATTGTAATAGGGCAAGCTTGTGAGTTTGATTACTCTGGAACGCAAGCATGTAGAGTCTTGCGCGAAGAGGGCTATCAGGTTATTCTGGCAAACTCTAATCCCGCGACGATCATGACAGATCCAGACTTTGCTGATGCAACTTATGTAGAGCCACTAACAGTTCAAGTCCTCACAGAGATAATAATTAAAGAACGGCCGGACGCGCTACTCCCAACACTTGGAGGACAAACTGCGCTGAACTTGGCAATGGACTTAGAGAGAGAAGGGATACTTGACGAGTATCAAGTGGAACTAATAGGTGCAGATGCAGAGGCAATCTCTACTGCTGAAGATAGAGCAAAATTCAAAGAAGCAATGATAGAGATTGGTTTATCCGTACCCATTAGTGGTGTGGCTCACAGCATGGAAGACGCAGCCAAGATCATTGAAGATATAGGGTTGCCAGTCATCGTCAGGCCGGCTTACATACTTGGCGGAAAGGGAACAGGTATAGCCGAAACAACTGAGCAATTTCAAAGCCTTGCAAAAAACGGCCTAGCAGCTAGCCCAATAAATGAGATCCTTATTGAGCAATCAATTAAAGGTTGGAAAGAATATGAACTTGAAGTGATGCGAGATAGGGCAGACAATTGTGTAGTCGTTTGTGCAATAGAAAATTTTGATCCAATGGGGGTTCACACAGGTGACTCAATAACAGTTGCGCCTACCCAGACGCTCTCGGATGTTGAATATCAAATGCTAAGAGATGCTGCTTTCTCGTGCATGAGGCGGGTAGGTGTAGAAACTGGAGGATCAAATGTCCAATTCGCAGTGAATCCCGACAACGGTGAATATGTAATTATTGAAATGAATCCAAGAGTAAGTCGTTCATCAGCTCTTGCTTCAAAAGCTACTGGCTTCCCGATAGCTAAAATAGCGACAAAGCTAGCTATGGGATACACATTGGATGAGATACCCAATGATATTACGAAGAAAACTCCAGCCAGTTTCGAACCAACAATTGACTATATAGTAACGAAGATCCCTAGATGGGCCTTTGAAAAGTTCCCCGGAACAGAGAACATTCTGGGCACTCAGATGCAGTCAGTAGGTGAAGTGATGTCAATTGGGAGGACATTCCCTGAATCCTTACAAAAGGCTCTTAGGTCTCTTGAGTTAGGAAGGTATGGCTTTAACGCTGACCCAGGTGAAAAAGACCTTATAAATCTAAGTAATGACGAATTGCTTAGTCAGGTGTCTACCCCAACACCTGAAAGGCTATTCCAAATAGGCGAATTAATTCGAAGAGGCATCACGATAGAGGAAATCCACGATGAGACCTTCATTGACTTTTGGTTCCTTGATCAGCTTCAGATACTAGTAGAAGAACGCCAACATCTTGAAAGCCTCTCAGTCGAGTCAATTTCAAATGAAGATTTCCGCAGGGCAAAAAGGCTCGGATTCAGCGATGATCAGCTTGCTTACCTATGGAACCAAGATGCTGAAGAAGTCCGAAAGGCCAGAATAGAAGCAGGAATTATTCCCGTTTACAAAACGGTAGATACATGTAGTGCAGAGTTTGAAGCTAATACCCCCTACCACTATTCAACTTATGAAGATACAACGGAAGTTGCCCCATCAGAAAAACCGAAAGTCGTGATACTTGGCTCAGGTCCCAACCGAATCGGACAAGGAATCGAGTTTGATTACTGTTGCGTACACGCAAGCTTTGCACTCAGTGAAGTCGGATATGAGACGGTCATGATTAACTGCAATCCAGAGACTGTTTCAACCGATTATGACACTAGCGACAGACTTTTCTTTGAACCCTTAACGGAGGAAGACGTTAAAAATATCCTTGATGCCGAAACCGAATCAGCTAAGTTAGTCAACGGACCTGGCATTGCAGGAATTATCGTAAGTCTTGGTGGACAAACGCCTCTTAAGCTTGCATCAGCTTTGCCAAAGGAATTAGTGGTGGGTACACCACCGGACTCAATCGATCTTGCGGAAGATAGAGAAAGATGGAATTCGGTATGTAACCAACTTGAGATACCCCAACCACCGGGCGGGACGGCTACATCAGTCCAAGATGCTCTAGAGATCGTTAAGAGAATTGGCTTTCCGGTTCTAGTTCGGCCCTCTTATGTATTAGGGGGAAGAGCAATGAGCATAGTTTATGATGAGGACCAGTTAAGAAACGCCATGAAAGAACTAAGCGAATCAGGCAGTTTAGGCAAAGAAGGCGGGTTGTCGTCTCAACGTCCAGTGTTGATAGATCGATTCCTCGAGGATGCTACGGAAGTTGATGTAGATGCCATAAGAGATAATTCTGGAGAAATAATAATCGGCGGGATTATGGAACATGTTGAAGAAGCAGGAGTCCATTCTGGCGACAGTGCCTGCGTAACGCCGCCGGTTAATCTCAGCGAAACTACACTTGCGACTTTGACAGAATACTCAACTCTGATCGCTGAAAAGTTAAATGTAATTGGCCTGATCAATATTCAATTCGTAGTTAAGCGAATAGGAGACTCTGAGACCGTTTTTGTCATCGAAGCAAATCCAAGAGCCTCAAGAACAGTTCCATTTATCTCCAAAGCCACTGGAGTGCCTCTTGTCAAAGTCGCTGCACGAGTGATGATGGGCGAAACACTAGAAAAACTTCGAATAGTCGGGCTATTAGACCAAAAGAAAATCTATACTCATACGGCAGTGAAGGAAGCAGTGTTGCCCTTCAACAGGTTTCCTAAAACAGACGCAGTATTAGGCCCTGAAATGCGTTCAACTGGCGAGGTAATGGGCATTGACGCGACACCAGGATTGGCTTTTGTAAAGAGCCAACTTGCTGCCGGAATGTCTTTACCAAAAGATGGAACAGTGTTCATATCGGTCGCAGACCGAGACAAGCAGCAAGGTATAGAATCAGCAATACTGTTTACAGAGTTAGGTTTTTCCATTGCGGCGACAGTCGGAACCGCCGAGGCGTTGAAAGAAGCAGGTTTAGAGGTCTCAGATACCGTGGCGAAGATAGGTGACGATGACGGGGTTACGGCTGTTGAATTAATTGAATCTGGAAAAGTCCAATTGGTAATTAACTCTCCACGTGGAAGAGGTCCTCGCGCTGATGGAGCGCACATTCGAAAAGCTGCCGGTGAAAGAGGAATACCGCTTTTGACTACTGCTTCATCCGGTTTGGCTCTTGCTAAAGGACTTGTTGACTGGAACGAGCACCCTATGAAGGTGAAGTCGCTTCAAGATTTCCATATGGAAAACGAGACTAGTGGGGAAACCGATGGGCAATGATATAGATATTCAGGCTCGTGATAGTTCAAACCCTTTAGCTACCTCCTTTGGTAATGTCAGTCTTAAAAATCCCGTAATGCTGGCCTCAGGGACAGCTGGGCACGGAACAGAACTAGCTTCAGTAACCGATTTATCAACAGTTGGGGCAATAGTTGTCAAAAGTCTTTCAGCATATGAATGGAAAGGAAACAATGCACCCCGATTACATGAGACACCCAATGGAATGATCAATAGTATCGGACTGCAGGGACCTGGCTTACCATACTGGATTGAACATATTTTACCATCGCTAATTGAGCAAAAGGTAACAGTTATCTTGAGCATATGGGGAAGGACAATCGAAGATTATGCGGCTGCCGCCGACTTATGTTCTGACTTGCCATCCACGGTAAAAGCAGTAGAGCTCAACATCTCCTGCCCAAACATTGAAGATCGCGGAAAGATGTTCTCCCATTCTCCGGATAGCACCCACGAAGTAATTCGAGCAACAAGCCAGATCAAAATACCCCGATGGGCTAAATTAAGCCCAAATGTCACAAATTTGGTTGAGATTGCAGGAGCTGCTGCAGAAGCAGGAGCTGATGGAGTCACTTTAATCAACACCGTGATGGGGATGGTAATCGATATCGACAAGAGGCGACCATTGCTTGGTGCTGGAGGTGGCGGATTAAGTGGCCCCGCAATTCGACCTATCGCAATACGTTCAGTATTCGACGTTCATTCAGCCCTACCGGATATCCCAATTGTGGGGGTCGGCGGCGTAGCCTCAGCAAAAGACGTAATTGAGTTTTTGATGGCTGGAGCATCAGCAGTTCAAATTGGGTCTGCAAACTTCGCTGATCCCAGAATATCTAAAAGAGTCATCACAGATTTATTTAAATGGTGCGAGGAAAACAAGATTGAAAACATTCAAGCTGTAAAGGGTCTTGCTCACTAAACAATAGGAAAAGGAAATAGAGATTCATGGAAGAAGATATTGAAATCAAACCAGAAATTACAAATAAACTCGCCTTGGCACTAGACGTTGATGATTTGGTAGTGGCTGTTCGACTGGCTAGAGATTTGCTTCCGTATTTTGGAGTAGCAAAAGTAGGTCTTGAGTTATTTAGCGCAGCTGGACCAGACATTATTGGCACGCTAAAAGAAATGGGCTACAAGGTATTCCTTGACTTAAAACTGCACGATATACCTAACACCGTCGGACGAGCTGCGAAAGTCCTAGGGTCTCTGGGCATTGACTATCTAACACTCCATACATCTGGAGGAGGAGAAATGTTGACTGCTGGCGTTGAAGGCCTTGCACAGGGAGCAGAATATGCCGAGTTGGAAGCACCGCAAGCCCTGGGTGTAACTATTCTTACGAGCCAAAAAGAAACTCCTAGTACCTTAATGGAAGAGAGACTTCGTCTGGCAAAACTATCAGGCTGTAAAGGAATAGTCTGTTCAGCAAAGAACCTCGAAGAAGCAAATCTTATTGTTCCAGATTTAACATTCGTAGTGCCTGGTATCCGACCGCAGGGGATAGAACACCATGACCAAGCTAATGTCGCAACCCCATTAGCTGCTATAAACAATGGGGCTGACTTACTTGTGATAGGTCGCGCAGTTGTGCAAAGTGCAGACCCCAGGAGAGCTGCGCGTGAAATAATCATGGATATTTCTCAGATACCTCCAAAAAATATATAGCATTCACCGTTCCTTAGAATGTGAGAATTATTATTTAAATATGCCCGCACCACCAAAACTCACAGATGAACAACGGCGCGCAGCGTTAGAAAAAGCTGCTGAAGCTCGAAGAGTGAGAGCAGAACTTAAAGCACTAATCAAAATGGGTTCACTCACAATCAGTGAAGTTCTTGAAAAGTCTGATTCAAATGAGATCGTAAGCAGAACTAAAGTTCTTGCAGTTCTTGAATCAATGCCAAAAATAGGGAAAGTAAAAGCTCGACGTATCATGAAAGAGATAGGAATCGCAGAAAGCAGGCGCCTCAGAGGGTTAGGCGATCAACAAAGAGCGGCACTCGTCTCAGAGTTTAGTTAAATCTCGACATGGTTATCGTAGTCTCCGGCCCTGGAGGAGTCGGCAAAGGAACAATCGCACAATCACTTGTTGATTCAATGGATAATCTATGGCTTTCCAAAAGTTGGACAACCCGATCTATGCGTGCAGGTGAAAGTCCGGAAAGTTACGTTTTCGTCACTCGTGAACAATTTGAATCCTCCATCGAAAGCGGAAAGTTTCTAGAATGGGCGGAATTCCAAGGAAATCTCTATGGAACGCCGTTGCCTGAAGCGCCAAATGGCATGCACATATTGCTTGAAATTGATGTACAAGGAGCTACAGCTGTTATTGAGCAAGCCATACCAGCGCTACTCATATTCGTAGATGCCCCTTCTGTCGAAGACCAAGCTAGACGACTCAGGGGCAGAGGAGACCCTGAAGCTGAGGTAGAAAAGAGAATCCTTAAAGGCGAACGAGAACGTGAGAGAGCAAAGGAACTTGGAGCGCACATCATTATCAACGACGACTTGGAACGAACAATTCAAGAAATACGGACCCTGATAGAAAGCCAGGTTGCTAACCATAAGTAGTCAACTTAGTTCATTTGAGATACCCGAAAGTAGTATTTCGAATCAATCTCGTTACTATTAGGAGTATCATTTCGCAAACTAAAGCGAGAGTTTGGAGTAAGAATGTCAACCGAAAATAATTCAATGATTTACCCTAAAATTGAGGGCCTACTGGAAAGATCCCTCAAACAAGGTGATGAAGATTCTCATTCAAAATTTCGCCTTGTTACACTAGCTGCCCAACGAGCAAGGCAGATTAATGCTTACCGAAACCAACTAGATGGAGGACTCGGAAGTTCCGTTCCACCTCAGGTGCAGGCAGATGGTATTGCTAAGCCCTTATCAATAAGTTTTGAAGAGATTATCCAAGATAAGGTTCTTGCAGGGGAGAAGAAAGAACCTGAACCAATTGTGGCGCCAGAAGAAATGACTGAAGTCGACGAACCTGAAGAAGAGGAAGAAGAAACCGAGTAATTGGTGAGTGCATTATGCTTTCTGACAAGAGGATTGTATTAGGCGTATCAGGCGGAATTGCTGCCTATAAATCAGTTGAGATAAGCCGGAGGCTTGTTGATGCAGGTGCATTCGTTTCTCCAATTATGACAACGGCTGCAAAGAAGTTTATAGGCGAGGTGACATTGAGTGCCTTAGCATCTGAACCAGTTAAATCATCCTTATGGGATGATGAAGACCCGATACCACATACAACACTAGGCCAAGAAGCAGACCTCATATTAATAGCACCAGCTACCGCAAAACTCATAGGGACATATGCTGCGGGAATCTCGGGAGATTTGCTTTCGGCCACGCTATTAGCCACTAGGGCCCCCGTAGTTTTATGTCCAGCTATGCACACGGAAATGTGGGAACATCAAGCTGTTCAAGACAATATAAAGACTTTGAGAGAACGTGGAGTTGTAATTGTTGAACCAGAAGAGGGAATTTTGGCTGGCGGTGACGTGGGTAGAGGAAGACTAGCTGGAGTAGAGTCAATTATTTCTTCAGTTGAACTTATGCTTACAAAAAAAGATCTCAAAAATCTAAAAATCCTAATCACAGCCGGCGGAACGAGAGAACCTATCGATCCAGTCCGCTACATCACTAACAAATCTTCAGGAAAGCAAGGATATGCATTAGCGCAAGCAGCTTACATGCGTGGAGCAGATGTCACATTAGTCACCTCAATGCCTGATCACGTACCTCTAGGAGTTGACGTCCTATGTGCACAAACTGCAAAAGATATGGAAGACCTTGTTATGAGGAATCAAGGCGAATTTGACGTAATAATAATGGCTGCGGCCATAGCTGACTTTCGCCCTGCAGAAGTATCCGACCACAAAATTAAAAAAACAAAGGGCATCAAAAGCCTCGAACTAGAGAAGACCCATGATTTCCTCATTGACCTAGG
>CENF01063802.1_pt1 | contig 11624 bp, 9 predicted proteins | sample 361291 | NCBI WGS metagenome assembly CENF01 (sample SAMEA2619399, study PRJEB7988) | marine metagenome | isolation source: saline water (ENVO:00002010), including | reverse complement strand
CTTTTCTCTTTTTATTTTTTTTATCTTCCCTGAATTTATTTTTTTATAGGAATCTAATTCGCATTTTTGAAAATCTAAAGAAAAATAAGAATTTTTTTGAAATACACGAATTTTTCTCTCCAATTTTTCACTAATCCTACTAGCAGAAAGATTGCATACACAATTATTCTTAAATGTTATTCTAGCATTAGCAATATCAGTCTTATTTGTTAAAACACTTGCCCCATTAGCATAGATACTTTTTATAGGTGACTTATTTAAAGCCATAATAATATCCAAATCATGAATCATTAAATCCATAATTACATCAACTTCAGTGCCTCTCACTTTAAATGTTGATATCCGATTGCACTCTATGAAGATTGGATTTTTCACTTTGTTATTCAATTTAACGAAAGCTTTATTGAATCTTTCAAGATGGCCAACTTGTAAAATAATATTTTTTTCTTTACTTATTTTTTCAAGTTTTTTCGCTTCACTTAGATTGCTCGCGAAGGGCTTTTCAATAAGAACATGCTTATTATTTTTGATAAAGTAACTAGCGATTTTATAATGCAAGTTTGTTGGAACAACAATACTTACTGCATCAACTAAATCGACAATATCCTTATAATTATCGTAAGGTGTAACATTATTTTTTCTTGAAATTTCCTTACATCTTGTAATATTTGTATCTACTAAACCTATTAAATCTGCGTTTTTATTAGCTTTATACTTTTGAGCATGGAATTCTCCAAGATACCCCACTCCAATTACGGCAACTTTTATTCTACTCATGATAAAATATATTTTTCTATGTAGATTACTGATGTATGATTATTGTGAATTATTATAATCTAGTTTATGACAAAAAAATATAAAATTGTTGGTATAGATGAGGCTGGAAGAGGCCCACTAGCTGGACCAGTTGTTGCAGCATCTGTTTCGATACATGAAAAATTCCTTCCATATAAGATTAATGATTCAAAAAAAATTAATAAAAAAAATAGAGAGATTATGTTTGAAAAGATTATAGAAAATGCTTTTAATTATGGAATCGGAATTGTTAGTGCAGATATTATTGATAAAATTAATATTCATAAAGCAACTCTTCTAGCTATGAAAGAATCTTATCAAGAATTAAATTATCAAAATTGCATGGTTTATATCGATGGAATATTTAAACCTGATATCATAGGAAATTTAAATGCTATAAAGCATGGAGATAGGTTAGTTCCTGTAATTAGTGCGGCTTCTATTATCGCTAAAGTGACTAGAGATAAAATTATGTTAAAAATTGATAAAGAGTTTCCTATGTATAATTTTAGAAAACATAAAGGCTATCCAACAAAAAATCATATAGAGATGATTAAAAAATATGGGATATGTAAGTATCACAGAAAAACTTTTAAGCCAATAAAAAATTTATGAGAAATAATTTTATACATTTGCATTTGCATAGTGAATATTCTATATCAGATAGTTTAATTAGAATCAATGATCTCATTGAAAAGGTTTCAGAAACAAACTCACCATCCGTTTCAATAACCGACCATAATAATATATTCTCATTGGTCAAGTTTTATAAATTAGCTATTAGAAATGGTGTTAAGCCGATTATTGGTATTGAAGTTGATATGATAGATTCAACAGACATCAGTAAATTATCTAGAGTAGTATTACTATGTAAGAACATGGTTGGTTTTAATAATTTGAGTAATTTAATTACTGACTCATATGTAAATCTTAATGAAAGTAATAAGTTTCTAGTATCCAAAGAAGAACTTGCAAAACGATCTGACGGATTAATTGCTTTATCTGGAGGTATATACGGAGATTTAGCAAATTCTATTAGAACTGGCGATGATGATTTAATAAATTCATCAATAAAATATTGGAAAAAAAATTTTCCCGAAAGTTTTTACATTGAGATTACTAGGACTGGTAAAGACTTTGAAGATGAGTATATCTCATATGCTATCGATATATCTGAAAAACATAACATACCAATTGTTGCCTCAAACGATGTTCGTTTTATAAATAAGAAAGATTACCAGGCCCATGAAGTAAGAGTTTGTATTAATGATGGTAGTTACCTAAAAGACGAAAAAAGAAAGTCTGAGTATAATGAAAATCAATATTTAAAGTCTAGCGAAGAAATGCAAGAATTATTTTCTGATATTCCTTCAGCAGTTGAAAATTCATGCGAAATTGCAAAAAGATGTAATGTTCAGCTATCGCTAGGTGATATTGCAATGCCAATTTTCCCTTTGGAAAATTCGCAAAATGAAGATGAATATTTTGAATCTCTAGTTAAGCTTAGTCTGAATAAGAAAATAACTGATAAAGATATTAAAAATAAAGAGCCTTATCTAAATCGGATTAAAACAGAATTAGGCGTCATTGTTGAAATGGGTTACTCAGGTTATTTTTTAATAGTTTCAGATTTTGTTACATGGGCTAAAAAAAATAATATTCCTGTTGGGCCTGGACGAGGTTCTGGAGCTGGGTCTTTAGTTGCTTATGTTTTAAATATAACAGATATAGATCCTATAAAGTATGATTTGCTTTTTGAAAGATTTTTGAATCCCGAAAGAATTTCATTGCCTGATTTTGATATAGATTTTTGTATGGAAAAAAGAGATAGCGTCATAGAGTATGTTGCTACAAAATATGGTAGAGACAAAGTCAGTCAAATAATTACTTATGGAACAATGGCGGCAAAAGCAGTAGTTCGCGATGTTGGAAGAGTTCTTCAGTATCCATATCCCTTTGTTGATCAAATTGCAAAATTAATACCTTTTGAGATAGGCATAACTTTAGATAAAGCTTTGGAAGATCAAGAGCTTAAAAAATTATATAATTCTGATGACCAGGTGAAAGAAATAATAGATATGGCACTTATATTAGAAGGCCTTCCAAGAAATGCAGGAACTCATGCTGGAGGAATTGTTATTTCTCCAAAAAAACTTATAAATTATACGCCACTTTATAGAGATACTTTTAGCAGCTCCTTGTTAACTCAATTAGATAAAGATGATGTGGAAGAAATAGGCCTCATAAAATTTGATTTTTTAGGTCTTAGGACACTAACTGTTATTGAAAATACATTGAAAATTATTAATAGGGATAAAAATTTAGAAGAACAATTTCTTTTAGATAACATACCTCTTGATGACGACAAAACATTTAGTTTGCTTAGAAAACAAAATACAAATGGTGTTTTTCAATTAGAATCAAGAGGTTTAAAAGATATAATTAAAAGACTTAAACCCGATAAATTTGATGACTTGGTTGCTTTGGTCGCTCTTTATAGGCCGGGACCACTTCAATCTGGAATGGTTGATGATTTTATAGATAGAAAAAATGGGGCAAATGTTGAATATCTTCATCCTCTTATAGCAGATGTACTTAAGCCTACATACGGAGTAATTTTATATCAAGAACAAGTAATGAAAATAGCTCAAGTACTAGCAGGATATAGTCTAGGTGCCGCAGATATTTTAAGAAGAGCGATGGGTAAAAAGAAATTCGACGAAATGAAGCAACAAAGAGAAATTTTTGTCAAAGGCGCAATAAAGAATAGCGTGGAGGAAAAAAAAGCTGAGTATATTTTTGATTTGATGGAAAAATTTGCAGGGTACGGTTTTAATAAATCACATTCAGTAGCATATGCATTGATCGCTTATCAAACTGCGTACCTTAAATCCCACTTCAAGGAACCTTTTATAGCAGCAGTGTTATCAAGCGATATGGATAATACAGATAAAGTTGTAAGGTTTGTTAAAGAATGCGAATACATGAGTATTAATTTAATTCCACCAAATATTAATTTATCCAATTATATATTTAGTGTAACGAAAAATAATGATGTTATATATGGTCTTGGGGCAATAAAAGGAGTTGGAAAAGCAATTATAGAAATAATTATCACAGAAAGAAATAAAAATGGGGAATTTAGTAGTTTAGATAATTTATTGACAAGATGTGGAACAAATAAAATCAACAAAAGAGTAATAGAAGCCCTTATCAAGTCAGGCTCATTTGATGTTTTTGGAGAAACAAGATCTTCATTAATATCGAAATATCCAGAATCAATGAAAATGGCAGATCAGAATTCAAAAAATATTTCGCAAGGCCAAATTGATATATTTGGTTTTTCTGAAGAGGGCCCAAAAAATAATCGTCTTGACCAAATAGAAGAATGGTCGCCGATAAAAAAATTGTCTTACGAAAGAGATGTATTAGGATTTTATCTGACAGGACATCCAATAACAGAATATGAAAATGAAATAAAAGATATAGTAAGTAATAATATATATTCATTAAAAAATAGTTATAAGAAAAATTTTAGCAGAGGCACCTCTTACAAAATTGCAGGAGTTATTAATAGTATAAAGATTAGAACAACCAGTACAAAGGACAAGCTAGCACAAATAAATTTAGGAGATACTACTGATAATATAGATGTTATAGCGAACTATAGTCTTCTAAATGAATCAATTAAAAGAGATGATATTGTAATAATTGAGGGGACACTCCGACTAGATGATTATACAAATAGATTAAATTTTAGGGCAAAATCTATAAATTCTTTAGAAGATGCAAGGATTATTTTAGCTACTGGGGTAAAGTTTAAGATTACAAAAGAAGAGGATTTATCTGTTTTAGTAGAAAAATTAGAAACATTATTTTCAAATAAAGAAGAAAAAGGGAAATGCGCCGTAAGAATTGACTACATGTCTTCAGGAATAACGAAATCTCTTGTATTGGGAGAAAATTATAAAATTTTACCAACTAATGATATAATTACAGAATTGAAGAAGCTTGATTGTGTTGAAAAAGTAGAGTTAATATATTCTTCTATGTAAATTAAGTTATAATAATAATATGCTTGAATTTGAAAAACCTATAAAAAATTTAGAAGATAAAATTGAAGAGCTAAGAACTATTGGCTCAGACGGGCAAGTAAATATTATTGAAGAAATAAATGTACTTCAAAAAAAGTGCAATATTTTGATAAAAGATATTTATAGTAATTTGACTCCATGGCAGATTACTCAAATAGCGAGACATCCTGATAGACCATATACAATGGATTATATAAATCTGATTTTCAAAAATTTTCATGAACTTCATGGAGATAGAACATATGCTGATGACAATGCTATCGTATCTGGTATTTCACAGTTCCAGGGAATATCTGTAGCAGTTATAGGGCATCAAAAAGGGAGAGGAACAAATGATAAAATTAAAAGAAACTTTGGCATGGCAAAACCAGAGGGATTTCGAAAAGCATTAAGAGTTATGAAGTTAGCAGAAAGATTTAACATGCCAATAATAACCTTTATCGATACACCAGGAGCTTATCCTGGTATAGATGCTGAAGAAAGAGGGCAAAGCGAGGCCATAGCTAACAATTTACTTGAAATGTCAAATCTTTCAGTGCCAATATTATCTTATGTTATAGGTGAGGGGGGTTCTGGTGGTGCCCTGGCAATCGGCGTTTGTGATCATTTAGCAATGTTAGATTATAGTATTTATTCAGTGATATCGCCTGAAGGATGTGCTTCTATTTTGTGGAAATCTCCAGAAAATGCTAATTTAGCAGCTGAAGCAATGTGTATCACAGCAGACAATTTAATAAAACTAAAATTAATAGATGAGGTAGTTCATGAGCCACTAGGTGGAGCACATAGAAACATATCGCAGGTTAGCAAGGACATTTCATCATCTATAGCAAAAAATCTGTCCATATATAATAATATGGATTCAAGAATCTTAATTAAAAATAGAAAAAATAAGTTAGATTCTGTAGGTTACTTCCAAGAATAAAATGGAAACATCAGATTTTGATTTTGAAAACTTATTCTCAATTTTCGAGAAATCTATAACAAACAATATTAAACAAGAGTCATATAGTGATATTCTAGTTGCATACAGTGGTGGAATTGATTCGACAGCATTATTATTTTTTTCAAAAAAATTTGCAAATAAATACAATAAAAATATTAAGGCAATACACATAAATCATAATTTAAATCAGGATGCAAAAAGTTGGGAACTACATTGTGAGAATTTTTGTAAAAAAATTGAAGTTAAATTAATAATAAAAAATATTAAAATTATTTTAAATAAGAGCGATAGTATTGAGGAAAAAGCAAGAGATGCCAGATATAAATCAATATATGAGGTGATGAAAAAAAACACAATAATGTTGACTGCGCATCATTTAGAGGATCAATCTGAAACCTTTTTACATCAATTACTTCGAGGAGCAGGAGTCACAGGATTATCTTCAATGCCAGTGGTAAAAAAGATTGATCAAGGTTTTCATATTAGGCCTTTTTTAAAATTAAATAAGGAGGCTATATATGATATTGCGAATTATAATAACCTGTTATATATAGAAGACAGCTCTAACGATGACATAAAATTTTCGAGGAATTATATTAGAAAAAAAATTTTCCCAATTATAATAAAAAGGTGGCCAAGATGTTCTGAAACCATATCAAGATCAGCATACAATTTATCTGAATCTATGAAGTTAAATGACGATTTAGCTGAGATTGATTTTCAAAATTTTTCTATGGGTGAAAAAAATAAAATTAATTTAGATGTTAAAGAACTTGATGATTATAGATTTAATAATGTCATAAGATTTTGGATAAGAAATAATAATTTCAGAATGCCGTCGTCAGATCAGTTAATTTCAATATATAAAAATGTTTTTGAAGCTGGAAAGGATAAGACCCCTTTTTTTTCATGTAATGAATATGAAATCAGAAGATTTAATAATTATATTGAGATCATGAAGCCTCTTACTGCTCATGATCCCTCTAAAATTTACACATGGGAATTTAAAAAAAATCTTATAATATCTAATTTATCTGTAAATTTAAGCTGGGAAAATCTTGAGGCCCGACTTGGATTTCCAGTAAATACAGATGTAGAGGTAAAATTTAGGCAAAGTGGCGAAAATATACAAATTAAAGGATCAAGTAAAAGCCTTAAAGATTTTATGAGAGAAAATAAAATACCACCATGGCAAAGAGAAAGAACTCTATTGATATATATTGATAAAGAATTGAAAGCTGTGTGGCATTAATTAAAAAACTATTTATTTGTATTGATTTTTAAGGGTAAATATAAAGGACACCAGCCTAGAATCCCAGTAATAACAGGCACTAATCCAATAAAACCCCATAGTCTTGCCTCCATAGGATGCAGAACACCTATATAAAATATTAGTAAACCTAATATTACCCTACCTATTCTTTCAAATTTACCTACATTTATACAAAACATTTTTTTTACCTAACTATATTATTCGATATTAATCTTACATGAATAATTTTTTTTTGGAATTATTAATTTATTCATAAATTGTAGAATTTAATTATATTTGATAAAATATATTCCCGTCTTATATTACTTTTATTTTAGTGTGACAAAATATATATTTATTACAGGTGGCGTTGTATCTTCTCTTGGAAAAGGTATTGTGGCGGCATCTCTTGGCTCTATTCTCGAATCAAGAAACTTAAGCGTTTCAGTGATAAAACTTGATCCTTATATTAATGTGGATCCAGGAACAATGAGTCCATCTCAACATGGAGAGGTTTTTGTTACCTACGATGGTGCAGAAACAGACTTAGATCTTGGACATTACGAAAGATATATAAATTACAAAACAAGTAAATCAAGTAATTACACAACAGGGCAGATTTATGACAAAGTTTTAAAGAGAGAAAGGAAAGGTGAATACCTAGGAAGCACTGTCCAGGTTATACCCCATATCACAGATGAGATTATTTCAAATATTAAAAAAGGTTCTTTTGAAAAAGATATTTGTATTGTTGAGATCGGTGGAACAGTAGGTGATATTGAATCACTTCCATTCATAGAAGCTATTAGACAAATGGGGGTTGAGTACGGCAGAGAACTTGTAAGCTATATTCATTTGACTCTTGTTCCATTTATAAAAGCAGCAAATGAAATTAAAACAAAACCAACTCAGCATTCTGTAAAAGAATTAAGATCAATTGGTATACAGCCTGATATTTTAGTTTGTAGATCTGAAAAAAACATTAGCAATGATGATAAAGAAAAAATTGCGCTATTTACCAATGTTGAGGCGAAGGCAGTTATAAATTCAATAGATGTAGATGATATTTACGAAGTGCCACTAATTCTTCATAAACAAGGTTTAGATGATATTATTGTTGAGAAGTTAAACTTATCATGTAGTAAAACATCTTTAGACTCATGGCAAAAATATAAAAAAAAGAGAATTAATCTAAAAAATAAAGTACATATAAAAATAATTGCAAAATACGGAAATTATTCAGAATCTTATAAATCTTTAAATGAGGCAATTAAACATGCTGGAGTAAATAGTGGAGTTAATATTCAGATAGATTATGTGGACGCAGAAAAGTTAGAAAACTCTGATACTTCTTTATTAGAAAATTCTAAAGGTATTATCGTGCCAGGAGGATTTGGAGATAGGGGCATTGAAGGAAAAATTAATGCTATAAAGTATGCAAGAGAAAATCAGGTGCCTTTTTTAGGTATTTGCCTAGGAATGCAAGCGGCTGTAATTGAATTCTCTAGAAACGTTTGTAATCTAAAAAACGCAAATAGTACAGAATTTGATAAAAATACTAAATACCCAGTGATTGGGCTAATAGAAGAGTGGCTTGATAAAACTGGATCTGTGCAATATCGTGACATAAATTCAAATATCGGTGGTACAATGAGACTTGGCGAGCAAGAATGTCTTTTGGAGAAAGATTCAAATGCTTATTGTGCGTATAAATCAGAAATAATTCTAGAAAGACACCGTCATAGATATGAATTTAATAATGAATATAAAGAAATACTTAAAAAGAACGGTTTAATTATTGCTGGACAATCTTCTGATAAAACTCTTGTAGAGATTATTGAATTAAAAGATCATCCTTGGTTTTTAGGTTGTCAGTTTCATCCTGAATTTACTTCAAAACCAATAAATGGACATCCGTTATTTGAGGCGTTTGTTAGATCAATCAGGGATTATTAATGAGTACAAAATTTAATTATAATAAGGATAGAAAAAACTGTTTTTTTTTAATAGCAGGACCATGTGTTATTGAGAATGAATCCTTGAATTTTCGAGTAGCAGAAAAATTAAAAGAAATTACAAATAAACATTCTATTCCTTTTATATTTAAGTCATCTTTATATAAAGCTAATAGGACATCTAAAGATTCTTTCAAAGGAGTTGGATATTCAAAAGGATTGGAGATTTTAAGTAAAATAAAATCAGAACTTGACCTTATGATTTTAACAGATGTTCATGAAGATTCGCCGTTAGATGAAATTGCTGACGTTGTGGATGTATTTCAAACACCAGCTTTTTTATGCAGGCAAACAAATTTTATAAAAAATGTCGCCTCATATAATATTCCAGTGAATATAAAAAAAGGGCAATTCTTATCTCCATGGGAAATGTCGAGTGTTGTTGAAAAAGCTCACTCTGTAGGCAACAAAGATATTTTGGTTTGTGAGAGAGGTTTTAGCTTCGGATATAATAATTTAATATCTGACATGAGATCATTAGTTATTATGCGTGAAACTGATTGCCCTGTAGTATTTGATGCAACGCATTCAACACAATTGCCTGGACTAAATAAAGACAGCTCAGGTGGACAAAGTCAGTTTATTGCACCTTTAGCAAAAGCTGCAATTTCTGTCGGAATATCTGGAATTTTTATAGAAACTCATCCAGACCCAAAAAATGCCTTATGTGATGGCATGAATTCATTGCCTCTAGACTCTATTGAGAAATTACTTTTAACTTTGAAAAAAATAGATGTAGCATCTAAAGAATGAGTTTCTAATTATTAATTATCGATTGTATCGCATCTTTAAAGTAAAATAAAAAACTATGAAATCAAATATAAAAAAAATTGTAGCAAGGGAAATTATAGATTCAAGAGGAAATCCTACTTTAGAAGCAGAAGTTTTTTTAGAGTCTGGCTCTAAAGGAAGAGCGGCGGTTCCATCAGGAGCATCAACTGGCTCAAGAGAAGCTTTAGAGTTAAGAGATTCAGAAGCATCGAGATTTGGCGGAAAAGGAGTTTTATCTAATGTTGAATTTATAAGAACTATAATAAATGATGCTCTAGTAAATTTAGATTCCAATAATCAAGAGTTAATAGATAAAACTCTTATCGATTTAGATGGAACAGATAATAAGTCAAAACTTGGGGCTAATACACTTTTAGCAGTTTCTTTAGCAAATGCAAAATCTTCCGCAATCAATAACAATATATCGCTTTATAAAAATATTAAATCATCTGAAGAGTATATTATGCCTGTTCCAATGATGAATATTATAAATGGTGGTTCTCATGCAAACAATAGTGTTGATATACAAGAATTTATGATCATGCCTGTTGGTGCAAATTCGCTTAAAGAGGCAGTAAGATACGGTGTAGAAGTATTTCATACACTAGGGAAGATTCTAGATAATAAAAAATATATTACAACTGTTGGAGATGAAGGAGGCTATGCACCAAATTTATCATCAAATAAAGAAGCTTTAGATGTAATTATGCAGGCTATTGAAGAAGCTGGATATAATCCAGGCGAAGATGTCATGTTGGCTCTTGATGTAGCAAGTAGTGAATTTTATAAAAATGGTATGTATGAGCTAACATCTGAAAATAAGAAATATACTAATAATGAATTTATCGAATTAATAAATTCATGGACAAGTTCTTATCCAATCATTTCAGTCGAGGATGCGCTAGATGAAAATGATTGGGATGGATGGAAAGAATTAACAAAAATACTAGGAAATAGAGTCCAATTGGTAGGCGATGACCTATTTGTTACAAACCCAACTATTTTTAAAGAAGGTATAGATAAAAATATTGCTAACGCAATACTTATAAAATTAAATCAAATTGGAACACTTACAGAAACAATTGAAGCAATTGATTTAGCTAAGAAAAATAAATACAACTCAGTTGTATCTCATAGATCTGGAGAAACAGAGGATACTTTTATAGCAGATTTATCAGTTGCATATTCTGTAGGACAAATTAAAACAGGTTCATTGTCAAGATCAGATAGAGTAGCCAAATATAATCAATTAATCAGAATTGAAGAGGAGCTTGGTTCAAATTCAAAATATCCTGGAAAATCAATATTTAGTAATATAATTAATAATGAATAAAATAATTTTGATATTATCTTTTTTTCTAGTTGTGCTGCTGTACAAATTTACCATAGGCGAAACAAGTTACTTTAAATATAATCAATTAAAAAATAAAGTCGTTAAAATCAAAACTGAAAACTCTAACTTTTCAGAAAAAATTGAAATTATAAAAGCTGAAATTAAAAATCTTAAAACTGGATTAAGTGTAATTGAGGAAAAAGCTAGAAATGAGTTAGGTTTAATAAAAGAAAAAGAAACTTTTTATCAGATCTTAAAATAATTTAATAATGAAAAAAGATAGTAAAAATAATATAAAGTTTATATGTATTATTCCTGCTGCAGGAGAAAGTTCAAGATTTAAAAAAGGAAATAAGTTGTTTGAGAATATTCATGAAAATGAAGATGTTCTAAGTAGAACTATTAAAAATGTTGCGGG
>CENF01213245.1_pt1 | contig 11639 bp, 9 predicted proteins | sample 361291 | NCBI WGS metagenome assembly CENF01 (sample SAMEA2619399, study PRJEB7988) | marine metagenome | isolation source: saline water (ENVO:00002010), including | reverse complement strand
AAAATTAACTTCAATTAACACTAGCTATAATATCGTTCAGGGCGATATGAAAAGTATTGACCTCAAACAAAAATATAAATTTATTTTTATAGGGTTTAATTCAATCTGTCATTTGTTAACTAACCAAGAATTATCAGCATTTTTTAATTGTGTATATGCACATTTAATGGATGGAGGATTGTTTCTTATTGATACTTTTGTGCCAAACCCCATTTTTCTTTATAGACCAAAACACAAGACTTATGTTATGGAATTCGATCTACCTAATGGCGAGAGATGCATTGTTAATGAAATAAATCAATATGATCCTGATACGCAAATCAATAAAATTAAATGGTTCTTTGAGTCATCAAGAGTGGATCAATTCATATTTGATATGCACATGATATATCCAGACACTATGGATAGATTATTAAATGAATCAGGATTTGTGATTAATGACAAATTTGGGGATTATGATATGTCTCCATTTAGCAGTGAAAGTCATTTACAAATTTATTCATGCACCAAATAAATATTGATAAAGGTCTGAAGCATCTTAAACAAAGGGATGATAAAATGGGCCGGCTTATTGCCGAATTTGAAAAACCTCAATTCAAAAAGGACACAAATTATTTTGAAGCATTAGTTAGAGCTATTGTATATCAGCAGTTAAGCGGTAAAGCAGCTGCAACGATCTATAAAAGATTTAAAGCCCTTTTCGCTAATGATAAAATTCTCTCCCCCTCCATTGTTATGCAAAGATCACATGAAGAGCTTGTTTCTGTAGGGTTATCGAATCAAAAAGCTTCCTATATACATAATATAGCTATTGCATTTAAAGCTGAAATAGTAACGGATAATATTGTAACTACAAGTGATAATGAAGTTATTGATTGTTTAACAACAATTAAAGGTGTTGGCATCTGGACAGCGCAAATGTTTCTCATGTTCACGCTAAATAGACCGGATGTGTTTCCTGTAACGGATCTTGGTATTCAAAAAGGATTTCAATTGTTTTTTGAATTAGATGAGCCCCCTAAGCCCAATCAAATGATAGAAAGAGCTGAAACTTGGATTCCATACCGCACACTGGCTTCTTGGTATTTATGGAGATTAGCAGAGGGTCCTTTTAAATGGTAATTCTAAAAATATTATTTTCAAGATTTATTATAAATAGAATATTAATGACTTAGATTTATATATAATAACTCCTTATGAAAAGAGACACTTACCCCTTGATCGTATATATATTTATATTAATCTTATTTGGTTGCCAAACAGACTTAAGGCCAATAGATGAGCGCTGGCAATTTGTTAGCGGGAAAAGAGAAATTGCAATAAGTGGGATTTCTCCAACAAGTGATACTAATAAATATCTTGTTGTACATGACAATAAAAAGAAAGGCCAGTTGCGGGTTGGATTAATTAACCTAGCTGCAGATTCGCTATATGAAGGGTTAAAATGGCCAGGCGAAACCTTGCCTATAGATCTTGAAGCGTTATCAAATATTCCTGGATTGCAAAATGAATATATAGCAATGGGAAGTTGGGGGTTCTGTTATTGGATAAAATTAGATCTCCAATCAAATACTTTAGACATAATTAAAGAATTTAGAATACCTGATAGTGGGCCACCTTTAAATCTTGAAAGTTTTTTAATAATAAGAAAAAATAACAATACATATGCTACTTGGGCGCATAGAGGCTCGGATAATGAAGAATCCATATTATTTTGGGGTTCCATAAGCTTGTTTGATGATAATATAACCATCAGCGTAGAAGATAGTGTTTTTATTAATCTACCCTGGCCTATCAAATCAAAAAGACATATGAGCGATATGGATATTGATGATAATAATGCGATATGGACATCAGCAACGTCAGATCCAGGAGATGATGGCCCATATCAATCTGCAATATATAAAATAGGAAACTTTGAAATTTCAAAAGAGAAATTATATTTTAATATTTCTGATACTTTTCCAAAGAAATTTGTATTTAATAATAATAAGGTAGAAGCCCTTACAATAAATGGAAATAAAATAATTTTTGCTACGGATGATGAGAATCTCGGAGCAGCAATAAATTTTTCAGTTGATGGTTATTAAAAAAATATTATTAATACTGTTAATTAATACTATAGGCTATTGTCAGACATGGGCATGGACAAATAGAACGCATGGTGAACTAGATTGGAACACGATAACCACTGAACACTTTAGAGTACATTACCATAATGGGATTGAACAAATAGCTAAAGAAGGAGCTTCAATTTCCGAACAAGCTCTCCCCATATTATTAGAACAAATGGATCTAAAAGATATTCCAATAATCGATATTATTTTTACAACAGAAGATGAAATAATGAATGGTTTTGCAGGGCCAACATATCAAACATTTATATGGGTAGATCAAAATGATGCAGCGATTTGGCTTGAAGATGAAAAATGGCTGTTTCAAGTAGTTTCTCACGAATTACAACATATCGTCTTTTTTCATCGTGTAAAAACTTGGCTTCCTGAACCATGGTCATATTTATTATCTAAAACACCTGGTTGGGTGGTTGAGGGACTAGCAGAATATGAAACTGAAAAATGGCGGCCATACCGTGCGGAGATTAGCCACAAATATCATGTGTTGAAAAATGATATGGATAATATGGACCCGCATCATGATGGTTTTTCAAAATTATTATACTGGTCAAGTAGGTTTGGTGATTCAACTATTGTACAAACTCTATCAGATCGTAACAATTTTGGCCTATTTGATTTTAAATCATCTTTTAAGAAAAATGTTGGGATAGATGTTGATCAATTTAATGAGGATTGGCGTAGGCATATGAATACGTATTATTATGGCTATAGATCACAGAAAGAATCTATTGAGGAGGTAGGTCAGGTTTTTACGTTACCGATAGATAAATTAATTGGATTTAACTTTTCAAGTGATAGCACTAAAATGGCTATTATAGGTATGGACAATAAAATACAAAGAGATATGTCTTTATATGTATTCAATAGAGATACCTTAAAAGAGAAGCAAATAAGGGAAAAAAGATTAAAATCTAGTGAAGACAAAAAGCCAGGGTTATTAAATAGTATATTTAAAAACAAGGATAAGGATGTATCAAAAGAAAAAAAGTACAAACCAGTAATTGCGTGGGAAAAGAAAGAAATTGACTATGGAAGTTTTCATTCTGAATTAAGCTGGGCACCAACAAATGATTTGGTTGCTTATTCCAAATATAGATATGGTAAATATCAATCTTTGGTGTATGATATTAAAGTATATGATCAAAAATATAATACCGCAAAATGGATTACAAATTCAAAAAGAGCCACATACCCATCTTGGTCGCCGGATGGACAAAAGTTAGTGTATGTAGCGCATAACAACAGTATAGCAAACCTATATGAAGTTGAAGTAGATAAATGGGACCAAGAACATAAACAATTAACGAATTATACATACGATACGCAAATATTAAGCCCAAAATATAGTCCTGATGGAAAACATATTGTTTATTGTAAAGCAGATCAAAATGCTAATTTAGATTTATATATAAGAAATATTAATAGCGAAAATACTGAAAGGTTAACCACTGACCCGGCTGCAGATTATGATCCTATATGGCACCCCGATGGACAATATATATCTTATACTTCACATTCAGGACACACACCAAACATACACACTTTAAATGTTAACACGAAAGTTGATAAATTTATTACAGATGTTGGTGATGCAATTTGGGCAACACAATGGTCACCAAATGATTCAAGTATTACAGCACAAACTCTAACTGATGTAGATACGGTGCGTTTGGTTAGAGTCGATCCTCACAGGGAGATTAGCACTGGTAAATTAGAGATTCGAGAACATTATTCCAGCTGGAAGAATGCTAGCCCGGGCAAACGATTAACCAACATAGATGTTAATAAAGAAATCAATATATTAAGTAATTCACCATATAGATCCTTTGATGTATTTAGACATCAAGGGTCATTAATTGTACCAGACAGCAGGTCTATATCAGGATTTACACAGTGGTCAGATAAAATGACCAGACACTTGTTCACTGGATTAGGTGTTTACGACTTAACAGGAGATAGGAATCACTTATATTTATTTCAGTATCTAAATGCAATGAGCGGACCACTATGGGGGATAAGGTTTAGTAAAAGGTTAGATATTATGTTTAAACCCTATGATAATACCAAATGGGGCTTATATGAGGATAATACCAGTTTAGAAATGTGGTTTCAGCTTTTGCATAACAAAGGTAATTCTATGTCTGATAATCATCAATACTTTGGTAGTATAAAATTATCTAATCGTAATGCCAATTTGATAGATGGGTTTGATGATAATTTAGAAGAATTTACATATGACACAGTAACAGCTTATATGCCGTTACCACTATCAGGTAAAGAATTAAAATTAAAATTAGAGTATCAATGGTTAAACAGGAGGCCAAGTACTATTAACTCTATTTTACCTAAACAAGGATATGGAATAAATCTTAACATAGAACATTCTAATTCAAAAATATATGGGGAATTTGATAATACAAGGCTAATTACAGATATGTTTGTTAATTATTCACCAAAAAATATTCCAATAACAATTTATTCAAGAATAAAAGCTATGTCAGTTTACGGTGATAAAATTCCAGTACAAGATTTACCAGCAATTACAAATAATTCACCAATATATCTAATGGGTCAAAATGTGCTAGGAGGAAATGAAGTAATTAGACTTCGAGGGTGGAATAGCTGGCGCTTGGGGGATAATCTTATACATGGGACTATTGAGCCACGATTTGGTAATAAGCAATTTGTATTATCATGTTTTGTTGATTTTGGTAATGCGTGGTATAAAGGAAAAGTAACGCCAGATATGCTTTATACAGCTGGGTATGAAGTTAAAATTAATTTAGGCCTTATAATATTAGCATATGGGACAGCTCAAGATTTTAATAGATGGAAAGATAATAAATCGCCCAGTAATTATTTACAAATGAGCTTAGTAAACCCCTTTTAATTTATACAATGTGTATAAATATTTTATAACCTTTACAATGTATACACATTAAATCTATATAATAAACAATATATACACATATATGATTTATACTCTTCTTAATTATAAATAGTTAATAATATTTAATTTTCCCCTTACTCTATAACATAAAATACTTTTAATATTGGCCCTTATGTTTTACAGATTTATCATATTATATCTACTAACGCACTCGTTGTATGCTTCCGATAGTGATGAATACGTTTTATTAATCTCTATGGATGGTTTCAGATATGATTATTTAGAAAAAGCCAATACCCCTAATTTTGATAAGATTGTCAATACAGGCGCAAGTGCTAAAGCATTAGTACCTATATTTATTTCGAAAACCTTTCCAAATCATTATAGTATAGCAACAGGAATGTATGCTGAAAATCATGGCTTGATTGCTAACTCATTTTATGCTCCAGATCTAGACAAAACATATTCCATTAGAGATCGAAAAGCAGTTGAAAATGGACAATTTTATGATGGAGAGCCCATTTGGGTTACAGCAGAAAACCAAGGAGTAAAAACTGCCAGTTATTTTTGGGTAGGGTCAGAAGCCTCTATTAATGGTGTTCAACCTACTTATTGGAAAAGATACGATCAAAAAGCTTCATTTGAATCCCGAATTGATACTGTAATGACTTGGTTTTCTTATCCAATCAATCGGAGACCTAGATTAGCTTTATTATATTTTCATGAGCCGGATGGAACGGGGCATGAATACGGTCCAAACAGTCCAGAAATTGTAATGCAAATTGAACGTTTGGACAACGTTCTTGGTAATTTAATTTCTAAAATTAATAAACTGGATATATCATCTAAACTAAACATTATTATCGTTAGCGATCATGGCATGATAGATGTTTATCCTGAAAACTCTATTGATTTATCTTCATATACAGATCTATCTTTATTAAGTGTTTCTGGAGCAGGCCCTACAGTTTTTATTTCATCCGATTCCAAAAAGTTATTAAAAAATGCTTATAATGATTTAAAAAGTATTAATAATGCCAATATCTATTGGAAAAATAAAATACCGAAACGATTTCATTATCGTAATCATGTACGCATACCTGACATTCTTGTACTTGCTGATGAAGGATGGAGCTTAATGCCTTTGGGGCATGGTTCTTATAATCCAAAAGGATCGCATGGCTATGATAATTTGTTAGATAATATGAAGGCAATATTTATTGCCAATGGGCCATCATTTAAATCTGGTTATAAACGTGAGGAATTTGAAAACATTCATATATATCCTCTAGTCGCGCATATTCTGGGTATTAAACCATACAAAAAAATTGATGGTGATTTAGAAATAGTAAAAGATTTATTATCAAATTAGTTTAGAAGCTCCATTTCACATTTCCTTTCCATCCTATTGATAATGATATTGAATTTGGATTATTGTTTAATTGATTGTATTTCTCTGTCTCATAAATCAAACTTGCCGATATCTTATTTTTTAATGGTATAATTATTTCAGACATGATTTGAGTTCTCGATAGATCATCTTCGACTATTTCACTTATCTGGTGAAAATATTCTATTTCTAACTTGGAACTGAAAAACTTTGTATCATAATCCCAGTATATGCCACCACGTGCGTAAGATGTTTTCCTGCTATCATTAAGATAGTCTGACATATCATATGCGTGCGCAACTTCCGTAATTATATGACCATTGTCATACGGCAATAAAAAATAACCTAGACCTTGATTGAAGTGATATCTTAATGCTACACCTGCTTTTTTATTTTTTTGATACGCAATTGTACTGAACCTATATAGTCTAGAATACCCACGATATTTGCTACTATTCTTATAGCGAATAAATATGTACGAACTATTTTTTAAACTATAATAATACAATCTAAGATCACCAAAACTATAATCACTTGTTCGGTTAATACGATAATACCCTGAAAAACCATTGTCCATTGAGACTTGCACTAAACCACCCCTTATATATTGTTTCCAATTCACCGAACCCAATTTAGTTTTTTCGGCTAACACAACATTGTATAATGAACTAATTATAATGGCTATTATAATCTGTTTTAGCATCCTCATTGTTTAATCTTTTTTCCACTTTGCATTAGTATTATGGCTGAAAATGTGAATATAATAGTCATAATTAAAGCCATTACAAAACTAGTCAATGGGGAGGTATCTGCTATACCAAGTGTCGTATATCGTATTCCATTTATCATATAATAAATTGGATTAAATAAACTAATTACCTGGGCCCATTGAGGTAACATATTTATTGAATAGAACACACCGCCAAGAAAGCTCAAAGGTGTCAAAAAAAAGTTTTGCATCATTGCAAGCTGATCCCAAGAATCAGACAATTGACCCAAAACTAAACCCAGACTTGAAAAAGCCCAAGAGACCATTATTATAAAGCAAATTGTTAATACTGGAGAATGGACAGGTAAATCAATTAATATAATTCCTAAAATCATTACTAAAACTCCATTAACAAACCCACGAACTGTACCCCCAATAATATATGCTATAGAAATTTCTATAGCTGATAATGGTGCAGTTAAAATATCTGGTAATTGTTGTAGCAGCTTCATTTGTAACATAGAGGATGATGTATTGGAAGTAGCATTTGTTAGTGTGTTCATCATTAATAGCCCCGGGAGTATAAATAAAGTATAAGGCACTCCATTTATTTCATCAATACGTCTCTCAAGAGTGAAACCAAAAACTAAAATATATAGACCAGATGATATTAATCCAGGTAGGACAGTTTGACGATATACAGAAAAAAAACGCCCTACTTCCCGTTTAATTAATGTCCATAAACCAATCCAATTTATTTTTCCCATTAATTAATTTTCTCCCCTGTAAGATCTAGAAAAACATCCTCTAGAGATGCGTTATCTGCGCTTATACTTTGGATATGACAATTATTTCCTGTTAAAATATTAATAATAGTTGCCATCTCTTTTTCTGGATCTATTAGTGAAAAATGTAATCTCCCATTATCATAAGTAAACGTAAAATCATTTAGTAAATCACTTTTTTGATTTTCCCATCCGGATACATGCACAGATAACCCCGATTGTCCCAATTGCTTAGTAAGCTCATTTGGGGAACCTTCTTTTATTATTTTGCCTTTATTAATAATGGCAACACGTTCACATAATAATTCTGCCTCTTCAATATAGTGTGTTGTAAGAAGTATGGTTTTTCCTTCATGATGGAGTTGGCGCAAATACTCCCATAATTCATGTCGAAGCTCTACATCAACACCAGCAGTAGGCTCATCTAAAATAATTATTTCAGGATCATGAATTAGAGCCTTTGCTAATTGATAGCGACGTTTCATTCCTCCAGAAAGTTGTCGTAATCTAGTATTCCTTTTTTCAACAAGGCCCAGTTTTTCTATAATTAAACCAACCCGTTCTTTTGCTTGGTTGATGGGTAAACCATAATAACCAGCATGAAATAAAAGTAGTTTTTCTATAGGAAAGAACCAATCTATCGATATTTCTTGTGCTGCAATGCCAACCTTTGATCTAGTAAACCGATAATCTTTTACTGTATCTTTGCCAAATATTTCTGTTGTTCCCTCTTGTCTGATGACTAAACCAGTAAGAATGTTAATCGTTGTGGTTTTCCCTGCACCATTAGGCCCTAACAAGCCTAAAAACTCTCCTTGTTTAATTGTTAATTCAACTCCATCAAGAGCTTTTACATCTCCAAAGGATTTTTTTAATCCACGGATTTTAACTGCGGGGTTTTTCAATTTTCTATATCAAAACCAAAATGTAAATCGAAGGGATTTGGAAAATCAAAACCCTCTACATTTGGAAAATGAACTATTGATGTAATAAATGGCCATGCGATTAATACAGATGCCGTAACACTTTCTGTAGTTACTTCACTTTCTTTATTGGATGGATCCGCAATTCGAGGAATTTGAAAATTTGGATGTTCTATCCAAATTCCGTTTTCATCGTATCCAACTATTCGGACATAAATCTTATTTTTTTGAATGCCCATTTCTTTTAAACTTTCAATATCTTGAAGAACAAGCAAAACCACATCCCCTACGATTGTTTCAATTTTCATCATGATAATTTTCCCTTCTGTTTATTATGAATTTTCAAAGTTGATAATAATTACTATTTGTTAATTAACTCTTCAAACTCGTCTTCATTAATAATATTAATTTCTAATTTTTTTGCTTTTTCTAGCTTTGATCCCGCTCCTGGACCTGCCACCAAAAAATTAGTATTTTTACTAACCGCATTACTTACACTGCCACCTTTATTTTCTACCGTTTCTTTAGCTTTTTTTCTATTGAACTTTTGCAATGAACCAGTAAAGACAAATGTTTTTCCGCTAAGAATTTGATCTGCTAATTTATTCTTTCTTTCTAGTTTGATACCAAACTCAAAACAATTGTTAGCAGTTTGTCTATTTGAATCAATATTCCAAAACTCTAAAATTGACTGAGCCACTATAGGACCAACTTCATCAATAGATTCCAAATCTTCAAATGAGGCACCTAACAACAAATCGAAATTTCCATCAAATGCATCTTCTAGCAGTTTTGATGTATGTTCGCCAACATGTCTTATTCCTAGAGCATATATAAATCGTGAAAAGGTAGTGATTTTAGAATTGTTAATTGATTCGATAATGTTTTTAGCAGACTTGTCTCCCATTCTTTCAAGTTTTGCCAATTGATTTTTGCTTATTTGAAATAAATCGGCTACATTTTTTATAATTTTTTCATCTACAAGTTGATCGATTAGCTTTTCACCAAGTCCATCCATATCCAATGCATCTTTGGAAACAAAATGCTTTATATTCCCTTTAATTTTTGCTGGGCATGAAAAATTGGTACATCGAAATACTACTTCATTTTCCGGTCTAATTAGTTGATTATTACATTCAGGGCAATGATTTGGGAGATGATACGATTTTGCATCTTTTGTCCTTTTTTCTAGAATTACTTTTATTACTTTAGGTATCACATCTCCTGATCGCTCTATTACAACAGTATCTCCAATACGGATATCTTTTCGATCTATTTCATCTTGATTGTGAAGAGTTGCATTTGTAACTGTTACACCCCCAACCACCACTGGTTTAAGTTTTGCTACAGGAGTTACAGCACCAGTTCTCCCAACTGAAGGGGAAATATCTTTTATAACTGTAGTTACTTGTTGCGCTTTAAATTTACCTGCAATAGCCCAACGAGGACTTCTACTTCTTGCACCAAGCTTGCTACGAAAGGGCAATGAATTAACCTTTATAACGGAACCGTCAATTTCATATGGAAATTTGTTTCTTATGTTTTCAAGCTTTTTGTGGTATTGTATTGCTTTTTTTATCCCTTTTACTATTTGTATTTCGGGGTTTACAGGAAGCCCCCAACCTTTTAACTGTTCTAAAAATTCTGAATGTGTATTTAAATCTATTCCATCTATAACTCCAGCTTGATAACAATAAATTGATAGTGACCTTGTTGCAGTAATTTTTGGATCTAGCTGTCTGAGACTACCTGCTGCAGCATTTCTTGCATTTGCAAAAGGCTGGTTGTCTTCTTTTGATCTTTGATTATTTAAAATTTCAAAATCGGATTTTCGAATAAATACTTCTCCTCTAACTTCCACCAAATCAGGTAGAGGGGAAATATCATCCCTTAATATCAAAGGAATACTGTTAATAGTTTTTAGATTGGATGTTATATCTTCCCCTGTATTTCCATCGCCTCGAGTAGATCCATTAACAAATTTCCCATTTTCATAAATTAATTCCACAGCTAGACCATCCAGTTTTGGCTCAATGACATATTCAATTTCTTGGGATATATCCAGCCCTTTTTTAATTCGTGTATCAAATGCAGTTAACTCATCTTCTGACATAGCATTTGCTAAAGACATCATTGTTATACGATGCGTAACAGTTCCGAAACTATCATTTGGCTGTGCGCCAATTCTTTGAGTAGGTGATTCCGGAATAATATATTCTGGATATTTATTTTCTATTGATTCAAGCTCTTTTAATAGTTTATCATATTCACCATCAGAAATTATTGGGTTATCTAATATATAATATTGATAATTATGATCATTTATTTGTTTGCGAAGAGATTGAATTGTATCAGAAATTTTCATTATTGTAGTGATTTTAGTCTCTTTTCATAGTATTCAATGGCGTCTACAAGGGGTTGATTATACGGTTTAATTTTACCAGAATCACCTAAGGGCGTAGCATGTACGGAATTTTCCAACTGCTGAACAATAAAGAAATATGATAAAGAGTTCCCATTTTGTTTTCCAGGGTCAAACTTATATGTAAATGCCCCTTTACGCTTATCTAGTTGAATTTCTTGAAAGATACTCATTTCATTCGTTTTATAAAAAATACTTACAGCTTTAATGCTGTCATCGGGAATATTTACAAATAGCTGCAGGAGCGTTGGCCTATCATCAAACATTACTTTAGGAGGCTTGTGAAGTAATAATGGTGCTTTAGTTCTGTAAGTAGAATCTGGAATTTCTATAGCATGTGCGTTTGGAGTCATAATAAAAAATAACACTACAACATAGAGCATCA
>CENF01034564.1_pt1 | contig 11661 bp, 8 predicted proteins | sample 361291 | NCBI WGS metagenome assembly CENF01 (sample SAMEA2619399, study PRJEB7988) | marine metagenome | isolation source: saline water (ENVO:00002010), including | reverse complement strand
TAGCATCTACTCTATCAACATTCTGCTCAGATATTTGTTTATATATGACGCAAGAGTTAAATTTTATATCATTTCCTGATGAATTAACCACTGGTTCTAGTATAATGCCACATAAAAAAAATCCTGATGTTTTTGAATTAGTTAGAGCAAAATGTAATTCACTAAAATCACTTCCAAATGAGTTTCTAATAATGTCTAACAATTTAACAAGTGGTTATCACAGAGATTTACAACTATACAAAGAAAAAATAATACAAGCTATTAATGAAATTGTGAATTGTTTAGAAATCTTCAATTATTCAATAAAAAAAATAAGCGTACGAAAAGATATTCTTGAGGACAAAAAATATAAATATATTTTCTCAGTTGAAAACCTTAATAAACTAGTAAAAAGTGGAAAAAGTTTTAGAGACTCATATAATCAAGTTTCAAATCAGATTAAAAATGAGTCATTTGTTCCTGAAAGAAACATTAAACATGAGTTGATAGGTGGAATCAATAATTTATGTCTTGATGAGATTGAATTAAAAATGAAAAAACTACTTTAATTTATATTATGAAAAGAATTCTTCTACTTTTATTTGTAGCAACATTATATTCTTGTAAAAACACAAATTCAAATCCAAACATAATAATTTTTATTGCCGATGATGTAAGTTGGGATGATTTCGGTTGCTATGGAAATACGAACGTAAAAACACCTAATATTGATGCATTAGCAAAAAATGGAATTATTTTTAAAAATGCATATTTGACAACAAGTTCATGCAGTCCAAGTAGAAACTCAATTCTTACAGGACGATATCCGCACAATACAGGAGCTGCTGAATTACATACTGAACCTCCATTAGAAATGATATCGTTTGCTGAAATTCTAAAAAAAAATGGATATTTCACTCTTCAAGCAGGGAAATTTCATATGGGAGAATATGCAAAAAAAGGTTTTAGTGAGGTTCATGACAAAAAAAAGATTAATGGTGACGGAGGAGAAAAATATTGGACAACTGCTATTAAAGAAAGACCAAAAAACAAACCTTTTTTTATGTGGTTTGCAGCATATGATGCCCACAGAGTTTGGGGTGAAAACAAATTCTCAGGCAAGCATGATCCAAAAAGCATAAAGGTTCCTGAATATTTAATTGATAGTGAATTGACTAGGAATGATTTAAGCAACTATTATGATGAAATCTATCGTTTTGACTTTTATATAGGTGAGGTTATTAAAAAACTGAAAAAACAAAATGTTTTTGAAAACACTATGATTATAATAATGGCTGATAATGGAAGACCTTTTCCACACAGCAAAACAAGATTAAATGATCAAGGTGTAAAAACTCCATTTGTAGTTCATTTTCCTAAATTAAATCCTACAAGTAGAATAAGTAAAAGCTTAATTAGTTCTATTGACATCGCTCCGACATTAATTGATTTAGTTGAAATAGAGAAACCTAAAAGTTTTCAAGGAGTTAGTTTTTTAAACATTTTGAAAAGACCACACGAATCTTTTAGAAATTATATTTTTTCAGAACATAATTGGCATGATTATGAATCTTATCAAAGGATGGTTAGAAATAAAAGATATTTATATATAAGAAATTCACGACCAAAATTTCCACAAGAAGGGCCATTGGATGCAATTAATAGCCCTACATACATTGACCTTAAAAATGCTCAAAAAAATGGCACAATTTCAGAGATACAATCTGAAATATTTATTAATCCAAGACCTAAAGAAGAGCTTTATGATTTATTTAAAGATCCATATCAGTTTAATAATCTTCTTTTAGATGAAAATAATTTTAATAAAAATCACATTGAGCTTAGTAAGGTTTTAAATAAATGGATTACAGAAACTGCTGATAACATTCCTGAAAGTATAACAAAAGATTGGTATCTAAGAGAACAAGAACCATATAACGAATCTTCTTTATTAAAAACTGAATTTCATGGAATCAGAGGAGAAATGCCTGGTAAATTAAAAAATGCAATAAAAATAAATAATAAAGGGCCTTTCTAATCAAATATGAATAGGCCTGTTTTCAAGAGCAGAAAGAGCAGCTTCTTTCATCGCTTCTGAATATGTTGGATGAGGATGACTCATCATTGATATATCTTCACAGGAAGCTCTAAATTCCATTGCTGTAACACCTTCAACAATTAAATCTGCAGCTCTTGCTCCAATAATGTGAACACCTAAAATTTCATCAGACTTAGAGTCTGCCAATATTTTTACGAAACCATCTAAATCATTACTAGCTCTAGACCTCCCTAAAGCTCTCATTGGAAATTTACCAACTTTGAAATCAACATTATCATTAGTTAATTGATCTTCTGTTTTTCCAACTGAAGCAACTTCAGGCCATGTATAAATAACATTTGGAATGAGGTTATAATCTATGTGAGGTTTTTGATTTTTTAGCATTTCTGCAACTGCTATTCCTTCTTCTTCAGCTTTGTGAGCAAGCATTGGGCCATTGATTACGTCTCCAATAGCATATATATTCTCTGAAGATGTTTGAAACTTATCATTTACCTCTATTTTACCGTTTTGGTTATAATTAACTTTAGCATTTTTAAGATTTAATCCATCTGTATATGCTTTTCTACCTACAGAAACAAGACAGTAATCACAATCAAATTCAATTATTTTATCGTTACCATCTTTAGCTTTAACAATAACTGAGTTGCCATCAGAATTAGCCTCAAAAACTTCATGAGATAAATAAAATTTAATTTTTTCTTTCTTTAAGACTTTCAATAATTCCTTAGAAATATCTTTATCCATAAAAGGTGTAATCTTATCAGAATATTCAATAACTGACACCTCAGATCCAAGTCTTTTATAGACTTGACCAAGTTCTAAGCCTATAACACCTCCTCCAATAATTACTAAATGTTTTGGAACTTCTTTTAAGGATAAAGCTTCAGTTGATGTTATAATTCTTTGTTTATCAATGCTTATAAAAGGAAGAGAAATCGGTTTTGATCCTGTTGCAATAATACATTTGTCAAAGTATATAGGATTATCATAACCTTCAACAGAAATTGATGATGAATCAATAAATGATCCTAAACCATTAAATACTGTAATCTTGTTTTTATCCATAAGAAAATCAATTCCCTTCACAGTCTGATTAACAACATTATTCTTTCTGTTAATCATTTTATTAAAATCTAACTTAACCGCTCCATCAATCTCAATACCATGGTTTGAAGCATTTTTTAGAATATCATGGTAGTGATGAGATGAATCTAAAAGGGATTTAGATGGAATACAACCGACATTAAGACATGTTCCACCTAATGAATTATATTTTTCGATAATTGCAGTTTTAAAACCTAGCTGAGATAATCTTATAGCACAAACGTATCCACCAGGACCTGATCCAATAACAACTACATCAAATTTGTTTGTTGACATTCTTTTACAAAAATACAAATACTCAATAATTAAAAATGATTTTAATAGTTTATTTTAAGATGTATAAAGATGATTTTTGAATATATTAGCATTTCAGTATGGGTGAGAAAAAAATGAATATTGAAAATCAAAAAACAATTTCTCTTTTTGATTCAATAGCACCAATAATAATACTTGTTACTTTACTATATATAAATGTCAGTATTTTTGGTGATGATTCTTTAGATGGTTCTAATCAACTTATTCTTTTAACAGGTGCTGCTATTGCTTTTGTTTTTGGTATTAAAAACAAAATAAAAGCAGAAGAAATTTTTAAAACAATTTCTGAAAATTTAAAATCAATAAGTATTCCAATAATTATATTATTATTAGTTGGAGGGCTTTCTGGAAGCTGGTTAGTTAGCGGAATTATTCCATCTATGATTTACTATGGTTTAAAATTGATTAATGCATCATTTTTTTTACCAACATGTGTGATTATAAGTGCAATTGTAGCATTAGCAACTGGAAGTAGTTGGTCTACATCAGCTACAATAGGGATTGGATTAATAGGAATTGGCAAAGCATTGGGTTTTGATTTAGGTTTAGTTGCAGGTGCTGTAATTTCAGGAGCCTATTTTGGAGATAAAATGTCGCCATTAAGTGATACAACTAACTTAGCTGCAGCAGTTTCAGGATCTAATCTATTTGAGCATATTAAATATATGACTATTACAACTGTTCCTACGATTATCATTACCTTAATATTTTTCACTCTTTACAATATTTTCAATCTACCAAATCAAACAGTTGAGAATATGCAGTATATAGAATCTATTAAAGACTATTTTTATATATCCCCTATTCTATTTATTGTACCATTAATCGTAATTCTACTTATTGTAAAAAAAATCAATCCTGTAATTTCTCTTTTTATAGGTATTATGACAGCTGCTCTTTTGTTTTTAATTTTTCAAAATGATCTAATTCTTAATTTTTCTAAAGAAACTGGACAAAACACATATCAAATAATAATAAATTCCATCGTTTCTGAAACAAGTATTAAAACTGATACAGGTTTTTTAAATGAGCTATTTTACTCAGGTGGAATGAAAGGAATGTTAAATACTATATGGTTAACAATTTCTGCTATGATTTTTGGTGGTGTAATGGAATCAATTGGAGCTCTGAAAAGAATTTCTGTTTATCTTTTAAATAAAGCAAAATCTACGATTGGCTTATTTTCAAGTACAATTATTAGTTGTTTAACAGTCAATGTATCAGCGTCAGATCAATACTTGGCTATTGTAATACCTGGAAAAATGTTTTCTCAGGCATATAAAGACAGAAAATTATCAAGTTTAAATTTAAGTAGAACAATTGAAGATTCTGGAACAGTAACATCAGTTTTAATTCCATGGAACACATGTGGAGCTTATCAAGCAGGTGTTTTGAATGTTAGTGTTCTAGATTATTTTATATACGCTATATTTAACTGGCTAAGTCCAATAACAACTTTAATTATAGCTTCAATTGGATACAAAATCAAGAAATTAAATGAAAAATAATTCTAAAACCATATTAGGTTCCTTTTTAGTTATTTTCTCATTATTGATAACAATATCAATTTTTTCGTTTATTAATACATGGCAAGATGATCAATCTCTTATTAATAACATATTTAGTTCAAATGAAAAAGTAGAAAATATTGGTAATAAAATAGGCTTTTTTGTCTCTTATTATCTTGTTTACGCTGGCTTTGGTATAGGCTCATTATTAATTTGTTTTAATATTTTAATTATTGGTCTATCGTTAGCTTTAGACAGAGGTTTAAATAAAATAATTAAAAGATCTTTTCTACTATTATCATTATGTATTTGGATTTCTATTTTCTGTGGTTATTTTATAAATAATAAAATTTATTCTGGTGTATTTGGTTTTGAAGCTAAAAACCTAATAATAAACTTCTCAGGAGATGTTGGGTTAATACTTCTTTTAATTTTTGGTTTTATTGTTTTTATGATTTTAGTTTTAAAAATTACTCCTTTAAAGACTTATAATTTTATTAAGGTATTAATTGAAAATATTTTTGAAAAAATTAAAATCACTAATGAGAAAAGTTTAGATGAAACTATAGAGAATATAGATGAAGAAAAAGTTGAAAATAAATTTGTTTTTAAAAACGAAAAAGAAAATCAACAAATAAAACCAACAATAGAAAACTTTTCAAAAATTGATTCCGAAGAAGAAAAAAATATTGATAAAAATATTGATGAGGAAATAGAAATGAAAGTTGAAGAAATTAGTGACGAAGAGAGAATTAAATCAGAATCTGAAAATATTTTAAAGAAACATGGCGAATATGATCATACATTAGAGTTAAAAGGTTTTAAACAGCCACAGATAAAAATTTTATCAGAGCATAACAATGATGGAGTTATTACAATTAATCAAGAAGAATTAGAAGAAAATAAGGAAAAAATTATTGATACTTTAAAAAATTACAAAATTGGTATTGACAAAATAAAAGCAACTATAGGACCTACAGTAACTTTATATGAAATTATTCCTGAAGCTGGAATTAGAATTTCTAAAATTAAAAGCTTAGAAGATGATATTGCATTATCATTATCTGCCCTTGGAATTAGAATAATAGCTCCAATTCCAGGAAAAGGAACTATTGGAATTGAAGTTCCAAATAAAAACAGAAAAACCGTCTCAATGAAGTCTTTAATTTCATCTAAAAAATTTCAAGATGCTGAGATGGAGCTACCATTAGCTTTGGGTAAAACAATTAGTAATGAAACTTTTGTTGTTGATTTATCAAAAATGCCTCATTTGCTTATGGCAGGTGCTACCGGTCAAGGTAAATCAGTTGGTATTAATTCTATTATAACATCTCTACTTTACAAAAAACATCCATCAGAAATTAAGTTTATTCTAGTAGATCCTAAAAAAGTAGAGCTAACATTATTTAACAAAATTGAGAGACATTATTTAGCTAAACTTCCTGATTCAGATGAAGCAATTATTACAGAAAATAAAACCGTGATAAAGACATTGAACTCGCTTTGTATTGAAATGGAACAACGTTATGATTTACTAAAAAATGCAATGTGCAGAAACATCAAAGAATATAATTTAAAATTTAAGAAAAGGAAGTTAAACCCTAATGATGGACATAAATTCCTTCCTTATTTGGTATTAGTTGTTGATGAGTTTGCAGATTTAATTATGACAACAGGAAAAGAAGTTGAAACTCCTATTGCAAGATTGGCTCAATTAGCGAGAGCTGTAGGAATTCACTTATTAATTGCCACGCAAAGGCCATCAGTCAATGTTATAACTGGTCTTATAAAAGCTAATTTTCCTGCAAGAATTGCATTTAGAGTTACATCAAAAGTTGATTCTAGAACTATACTAGATTCAGGTGGAGCTGATCAGTTAATTGGAAGAGGAGATATGTTATTTACACAAGGAAATGATTTGATTAGATTACAATGCGGTTTTGTTGATACAGATGAAATTGAAAAAATAACTGATATAATAGGTTCACAAAAAGGATACTCAGATGCTTACATTCTTCCAGAGTTTATTGAAGAAGATAAAATTCAGAATAACACAGTCAATATAGAAGATAGAGATCCTTTATTTAGAGAAGCAGCTGAAGTAATTGTAACAGCTCAGCAAGGTTCTGCATCATTAATTCAAAGAAAAATGAAGCTTGGATATAATAGAGCTGGAAGAATTATTGATCAACTTGAAGCTGCAGGAATTGTTGGTCATTTTGAAGGAAGTAAAGCCAGATCTGTGTTAGTAAAAAATCTGGTTGAATTGGATCAATTATTGAATAATGAATAATTATGAAAAAAATATTAATCTTAATTTTTTCATTTTTTTATTTATTAAATCAAGACTCTAAAATTGTTGATTCTTTTTTCAATAAGTATACAAACATAAATTCAGCAAAAATCAAGTTTGAAATTGTAACTAAGCAAAATAATAATTTAAAATTTCAAAATTTTGGTGAAATGATTTTAATTGATGATTCATTTAAAATGATAATTGACGATATAATGTATTTTTTTGATGAAAAGATATTGTATACTGTTATAGAAGAAAATTATGAAGTAAACATATATAATACTCAAGAAAATGAAGAATTTTTAAATAATTCATTGATTTCAACACTCAATTTGAAAGAATTATTAATAAATCTCAAAAATGATTTCTCATACGAACTAGAAAATATTAATGAAAAAAATGATATAAAACACATGTTAACATTTAAGAATGAGGGAAATTCTGACTATAAAATTTTATTTGAATCAAATTTTGAAATAATAAGTATTGAAATATTTTACAAAGATTCAAATTTGATAAATAAGATTTTTTTAAAGGAATTAAAATTGAATACTCCATTGAATAAAAATGAAATAAAAATAAATTTAGATAATTACAAAGATTACTTTATAAACAGGTTATGAAATTATTAGATAAGTATATTTTAATATCATATCTGAAAAAATTCTTTAGTTTTTTTCTATTAATAATGTTTGTTTTTATTTTTCAGACAATATGGATGTTTATTGATGATTTAGCAGGTAAAGAAGTAGATTATGAGATTATATTTAAATTTCTATTATACTATACACCAAAATTAATACCCTTAATACTTCCTTTGACAGTATTACTAGCTTCAATAATGACATATGGTGATTTAGCTGAAAATTATGAATTCGCTGCAATAAAATCATCTGGAATATCACTTATAAGATCAATGAGGGCATTAATTGTATTTAATTTAGTTTTATGCTTTTCAGTGTTTTTTATTTCAAATAACCTAATTCCATATGCAGAATTTAAATCATATAACCTCAGAAAAAATCTTGCAAAAGTAAAACCCTCACTTGCTATAACAGAGGGAATATTTAATAATATTGGATTAATGAATATTAAAGTTGATGATAAGTTTGGTTTAGATAATTCAAATCTTAGAGATGTAATAATTCATAAATCAAATAAGAATAATGATAATACTATAGTAATTAAAGCATCTGATGGAAAACTTATAAGTAATGAATTTTCTGATATACTTAAAATTCAATTAAACGATGGATATAGATATGAGGAAATACTTTCTGAGAATCCAAATTCAAAAGAATTTAAACCACAAACAAAAATATATTTTGAAAAACATGAGATATTCATTGATCTCAAACAATTAAACAATGTTGATTTCTCAGATGAAAAGTATAACAATACATTCCGAATGCAAAATGTAAAAGAGTTAAAATTTAGTATAGATTCATTAGAAAATAGACTTGTTAACCAATATCAAAACTTTTCAAATAATTTTTATAAAAGAACAGGTATATATAATTTTCAAACAAATTATGCCAATAGATCTACCGTTCCTGATGTTAGGTCATATAACGAGATTCTTAACGATTTTGATAAAGCAACAATGTTTCAGGTATTAAATTCTATGCAAAACAATATTGAAAATCAAAAAACAACATTAGAGTCTCAAAAAACAAATTTTTTCATTAGAGAAAAACTGATAAATCTTCATAAATCTAATTTGCATGATAAGTATGCAATATCACTTGCAGCTATTATACTTTTTCTTGTTGGTGCACCACTTGGAGCTATTATTAGAAAAGGTGGTTTTGGATATCCTGTAGTAATTGCATTAATTATGTTTTTAACTTATCATTTTGTTGGTACATTTGCAAAAAATGCTGCTGAAGATGGTTCTATAAATCCATTTATTGGAAGTTGGGTATCAAATATTTTAATGCTTCCTATTGGAATTTATTTAATGATTAGAGCATCTTCTGATAAGTCAATTATTAACATTGATAATATTTTTGAAGAGATAAAACAGTTTTTTAATAAAATTAATTTTTTAAAATGAGTTTAAATTCAATTGAGGAAGCTTTAGATGACTTAAAATCTGGAAAAGTCATAATAGTTGTTGATGATGAAAACAGAGAAAATGAAGGTGATTTTGTATGTCCAGCAGAAATAGTAACACCAGAAATAATAAACTTTATGGCCTCGAAAGCTAGAGGATTAATTTGTGTTCCATTAACGCCTAAAAGATGTTCTCAACTAAATTTAAATCCGATGGTTGATAACAATACAGAATTGATGGGAACTGCTTTTACAGTTTCTGTAGATTTAAAAGGAAATGGTGTTACATCAGGGATATCAGCAAGTGACAGATCGAAAACAATCAGAGCATTAGTAGATGATAACACAAAACCTCAAGATTTAGCAAAACCAGGGCATATTTTTCCATTAGTCGGAAAACCTGGAGGAGTATTAAGAAGAACTGGTCATACTGAGGCTGCGGTAGATTTATCAAGGTTGGCAGGATTTAAACCAGCTGGAGTTGTTTGTGAAATAATGAATGATGATGGTACTATGGCTAGACTTCCTGAACTTATTGTATTAGCAAAGGAATTAAATTTAAAGATTATTTCAATAGAAGATCTTGTTTCTTTTAGAATGAAAAACGATAGTTTAATAGAACTTGTAGATGATTTTGTTTTTAATTCTGTTTATGGAAAATTTAATTTAAATATTTTTAATCAAACAAATAACAATCAAATTCACATTGCCTTAACAAGAGGTGAATGGACAAGAAGTGAACCTGTTTTAACAAGAATATCTTCTTTAGGTTCTATAAATAATATATTAGATAATTTAATTAGTAATGATTACCATGATTTTGATAGAATTTTTAAAAAATTAAATGATAGTAAAGCAGGAATAATAGTATTTATAAATCATGAACAAGAAACAAGTTCATTATTATACAGATTAAAAAATATTAAAGAGAATATTTCAGAGGGAAAAGCTCCATCTAAATACAGAAAAATGGACACTAAAGATTTTGGAATTGGGGCTCAAATTCTACATAAATTAAAAGCTAATAAATTAAATCTTCTTACTAATAGTAAAAACTTAAAAAGAGTTGGATTAACTGGATATGGAATTGAAATTATTAAGACAACTAGCTATTAAAAAAACCACAGCTTAATTGATATAATTACTACTGAAATAACTAAAAATATCTTTATAACTTTTTCTCCTTTTTTTACTGCATATCTACTTGCATTCCAACCACCGAACACTGTTCCAATAGCTAAACATATTCCATAAGAATAATTAACTAAATCATTAAAGACAAATGTTAAAAATGCTCCAATTGTATAAACTAACACAATTACAACTTTAGTGGCATTTACTCTAACAAGATTCATTCTATTGTAAAAATGTAAAAAAAGCATTATCACGAAACCAATTCCTGCATTAACAAATCCTCCATATACACCAATGAAAAAGAATACTACACAAGATAATCTAAGGTGTTTTCCTGTTAATCTAACAGACAAATCATTTGAGACAATTCTTGGTTTAAAAACAATTATAAGTATAACAAGAATCATTATAATAGAGAGGATCTTATTGAAAGCTGCATCATTAATATCTATTGCAATATGAGCACCGATAATTGAACCCATTAAAGCACATGAACCTGTATATGCACTAAATGGAAATGTTGAAATTCCTTTGCTTTTAAAACCCATATTTGCTGAAAATGCAGTCATCATGAGAGCTATTCGATTTGTACCGTTAGCGACTGCGGAGGGTAATCCTAAAAATATTAGTATTGGAAGGGTAATTAGCGAACCTCCTCCAGCCATTGTATTAATAAAACCAACTATAATTCCAACAACAATTAGTAAAGGATATTCCCATGGTATGTTTAAAATAAAATCCAAGCTAATCTAATTTATGTATAATATTCTATTAACTATTGGTTATGATATCAAAAATTACTTTTTATATTTGCAACTTTGGAGAAGTGGCAGAGTGGTCGAATGCACTGGTCTTGAAAACCAGCGAGGGTCACACCTCCGGGGGTTCGAATCCCTCCTTCTCCGCAAAAGCCCTTGTAAATTATTGATTTACTGGGGTTTTTTTATTTATTAATGAATTTTGATAATAATAAATGAAAATGATGAACACCTTTTTCTTTTGTAGGTGAAAATCTTCCTGTTTTATAAAATGATGATTTAAGTCCTTTATTCACATTTTCTACAACTTCCTCATCCTCATGTTCAACTTTATCTAAATCACTTCCTGCTCCATAATTTAATTTGTTTTTATCATAAATGTATGATCTAAATGACACATTTGTTGAATTTATTGATTTTGGTTGTACGAGATTAACTGAAAGTCCCCAT
>CENF01078741.1_pt1 | contig 11668 bp, 7 predicted proteins | sample 361291 | NCBI WGS metagenome assembly CENF01 (sample SAMEA2619399, study PRJEB7988) | marine metagenome | isolation source: saline water (ENVO:00002010), including | reverse complement strand
TCGTCTTTGGGCTTCTCTGACTACAACTCTCGTCCCCTTACTTTTACGACCCCATACTCAGTACTCCTACTCCTACTACCTACTACCTTACTACGAACGACACTGATAATACGCACCACCACCAAAAGGAGCGCGAGGAAGAGCCACCGTCGGCCGAGAGAGCGTTGAATCGAGAAGACCGCGCGCGGAGCGAGACGTCGGACTCTTCGCGCGCGAATCGAGAGATTTTGAAAAAGGGGGACGACTTTTGACGAACGACAACGAACATTTTCTCTACTAAGAAATATCTAATAAACATCGTCACCGGAGAAAACTCGCGATAATGGAGTTCACCAAACGGTTCCATCAATTCGGATCGTTCGCGTCGAACATCGTCAACAACACGAAAAACGTCCAAATGCCACAAAACCCAGGGCAAGTCTTCTGCATCGGCGCCGGTTTATTAGGGACGGTGGTCATCAAAGTGACCAAAAAGAAGGAGAAAAAATTTGTGCATCCGCACGAGGAATACGAACACGCTTTAGAACGAATGAAATCGGCGGAGAGTCGAATCGAAGCGGTTTCTTCGCTTTTAAAAGAGATGACAGAAGAATGCAACGAGACAAAAGAGGAGTTATCGATCGTCGTGTCACAGAAGAACGCCATCGAAAGGATGTTGGAAGAATTAGAGAAAGCAAAAGAGCAAGCGGAGAAAGCGTCGAGAGATTTGCAAAGAAGCGTAAACGTGTTGACGAGCGAGTTGGAGACAAACAAAGAACGACACGTGGAGAAAGTGAAGCAGTGGAGAAACGAAATCGTGAGTTATCGCGAGAAGACGCACGAAAATTTCTTGGCGGAGGTTATCGGGCTGGTGAGCGACATGGATAACGACATTGAAATCGAAGTCGTTCCACATTCAATGTTACCGCACGAAAGAGCAGAAGTGCACTTGAAAGAAGGCGAGAACGAGTGGGAATACAATCCGCGTTTTGCGTTAGAAGATAGCGCGAGATTGAGCATTTTGGCGAATTGCGGGAAAAGCGCCAAGGAGGTGAAACAAGTGAAAGCAGAGAAGATTCTTTCACACGCGACCAAGAAGGTCGAGTCGCCTACTCAAGTGAAGAAAGTTGCGACGCCGACGAGAAAAGCTTTTGCAAGAATTACAAACAACCAAGTCACACAAAACATTACCGAAAAGATTATGACGAAGACGATGAAACCGAAACCGCCGCCCACAAAGAAAAGCATGCTGTCGTCGCCGGATGCGAAAATATCAAACAAAGAGTTTGGCGAGATGCTTTATTTCGATTTCGAGAATAACAACGCGAAGAGCGCGGCGGACAGCAAGTCTTCCGTTGGAAAGTTAGCGGGCGCTAAAGCTAAATTTATGGCAAAATGGAACTCTTCAAAAGCCGGAGCCGTCGCTGAAACGGCTTTTGGAGTGTCCGATGTCAAGCGCGCGTTCAAGATTAATGGTCAGGTTGAGGAAATCGAATATATTTCCCCGAGCCGAAGAGATTTGTCAGTTGTGCGATAAAAATCATATGCGAATAAGAATATTTGAAATGACATGATTTGTCCCTCTCTCTTTTTCCAATTTAAACTCTTATATATGTTCGTGTAAATCTCTGTTTTTCTTTCAATTCGTCGTCTTTTGCTTCTTCGCGGCTTTCTCGTCGTTAGCTTCCGCCTCTTTCTCGATGAGACCGATCAAAGTCTCTACACGTCGACCCAACTCTTTCGGAGTTCTCGACTTGATGAACCAATCGAATCTAAATTGCCAGTGTTGTCTGATTTGCGCTTTCAACTCTTCCCAGTTCCCGAAGCCAACCTCCGTGATGGAGCACAGAAGAAAACGATCTTCTTCTTCGGTGTACGATTTCACTTTGTTCGGGCCGTATACCACCTTCAACTCACGCCACGGGTTCTTGTAAAGCGAGAGTTTCTTCTTCACCGCCTTCAACATGTCTTCTTGTCGTTGAATCTTGGCTTCGCCTCTTTTAATGTTACCTTCAATTCTCTTCCAATCGGCAATCTCGTGGCAGCGCTCCCAAAACACTTTGGCGTACTCTTTCACCTCGCTTATAGTCTTACCTTCCATGTCCAAGGCAATTGCATCCAAATTTTTCCGGCCATGCGCTTCGCATGCTCGGCAGAACAGTTGAAAGTCTCTTCTGTTCCAGTCCGTGAAACCTTCAGCCAGAAGTTTATTGTACTCTTCCCGTTCTTCTTCCGTGAGTGCCGGAGGGGCGTTCGGGTCGTCTGGCTCTTCCACCTCTTCTCCGTCCGCGCCAGTCGTTCTTGGTCTGTTTTGTTTCTTCTCCCATTCGTACGTCTTGCGCTTGACATCCTTGTCGTAAAACGCTTGAATTTTCTTGACTTCGAAAAACTGAAAATCGTTCATTTGCTGCAAACGCGCGATTCTCGGGCCAGACTTTCCACTCGGGCGTCCGCCTTGGTTCATTTGGTCTTTGTAGTACTGGTTTTCGCTGTAATTTTTCTTTCTTTCCCGCTTTGGTGGATCGATCCAGTTCGAAGAAATGATGGCTTTGACATCAATGCCTTCCGGAAGCTTTTTTGACTCTTCCTTTGCCTCTTGCTCTTCAAAATCGTATAAAGAAGCGTCCGCGTTCATGGAAAACTTCAACGCTTTGTCCGTAAAACCAGACATTTTTTCGTTTAACTGTTTGGTAGCTTCCTCACCCTTGGCAATAATTGCGTCGACATCTTCGGCTGTCAAATCGGTAACAGCCGTGGAATCAAAAATGTGCTCTGCGCCGAATCGAACCATATTCGCTAAATCTTCCTTGTTAACAGATTTCTGGTTTTGCTGCAAACGACCTTGCTGAATAACTAAAGCGTCCAAGGCTAACTTTTTGTACGCCTTTTCGATGACTTTCTCTTCGACGGAATTATCGGTACAGAATCGAAAGACAGAAACTTCCTTCTTCTGACCGATGCGATGCGCTCTGTCCATGGCCTGTAAATCCATCTGTGGGTTCCAATCGGAATCATATAAAATGACGGTATCTGCGGTAGCTAAGTTAATACCCAAGCCACCAGCTCGAGTAGACAAAAGAAACACAAACTTTTCCGAGTTCGGTTTGTTGTACTCTTCGATAGAGTCTTCGCGAATTTGACCATCCGTGTTACCATCGATTCTGCAGTATTGATAACCACGATACATCAAGTAATCTTCCAAAACGTCCAACAAACGAGTCATTTGCGAGAAAATCAAGACTCTCGAACCGCGTTGTTGAAGCTTGGGGAGCAATTTATCGAGTAAAATCAATTTACCCGAAGTCGTAACGAGATGTTCGCCAGTGATGTACGGCGGTCCCGGCTCCGCACCTTCAAATAAGTACGGATGGTTGCAGCACTTTCTCAATTGCATGACCATGTTCAACAATCTCGAACGATCCGAACCAGAGTTCACGACGTCGATATCTTTTTGTAAGATGCGTTTGTAAATTTGCTTTTGTAAATCGGACATACCAATTTTCAAAATGGTCTCCTTTTTTGGTGGCAAAGATTTCTCAACCTCCGCTTTCAAACGTCTCAACAAGAACGGTCGCAACACTTTATGCAACTGCTGAACAACGTCGACGGATCCACCGTCTTCGTCTTCGACGTTCGCGAAAAAGTCGTCGAAATCTCCCGCGACGGCGAAAACTTCCGGCAACAAAAAGTTCAAAAGCGCCCAAAGTTCGTGCAAGTTGTTTTGCAACGGCGTACCCGTGATCAACATGCGATTATTGCACGAAAGCATGCGCAAAGTCACCGCTAATCTGGACTTTTCATTCTTCAAACGGTGCGCCTCGTCGATGACGATATATCTCCAGTGAAATTTCTTCAGTGCTGACTTTTCTTTGATAACCATTTCGTACGACGTGACGCAAACATCAAACATACCAGGACGCATCGAGTTTCTTATTTGCTCTTCGCGAGCTTCGCGGTTACCGTGGAATTTGAACACTCTTAAAACCGGACACCATCTCTTGAACTCGTTCATCCAGTTACCAAGCGTGGACTTCGGAACGACGACTAAATGCGGACCCGTGATGCCGCGATATTCGTGCAAATACCCCAAGAGCGAAATCGTTTGGAGCGTCTTCCCTAAACCCATCTCATCGGCTAAAATACCATTAATGCCTTGGTCAAACAGCTTAATCATCCAGTTCAAACCTTCAATTTGGTATTGTCTCATAGTGCCAAACTTAATGCACGACGGTTGCACGGTCAATCTCGTTCCGTGGAAGTGGTCTTCGTTTTCAACCATTTCTTTATCCTCCTCATCTTCGTCGATGGTTTCCTTCCTCGCCTTCTTTCCTTTCTTTTCCTTTGCAGCATGAGACTTCGACCCGGCAAGAAAGTGAGCAAACACTTCCGTTTCCGCCAAAAGCACTTTATACTTTGAGTTCTTGTTCCCTTCCTTTGCGACTTTGGCATTTTGTTCTCTTCGAACGCGCTCGAGTTCTTCTTGCTGTTGCTTCTTTAGCTCTCGCAAACGCGCCTTCTCTGCCTTCGCCGCGGCGAGTTTCGACGGCGTCATCGGCGACATGATTTCGCCTTCTTTGGCCTAAATAGAAGAAGAGAATGTATCGTGAGTTGGATGATTGAACGCAACAGATGTTGTCGATTGACTCGCGAAATATTTTTTTCTTCTCTCTTTGTTTGTTGTTAAGTTGTTGTTGTTGTTGTTGTTGTTGTTGTTGTTGTGTTGGTCGCCATCCACGAGAGAAGAGAGAGCGTTCAAAAATTTTGGAAAAGGACGACGAAAAGACCGATCCGAGAGGATGGAACGCACGACGCGCTTTTCGCATCGAAATCACCACGCGAGACGAAAACAAAAGCGTCGCTCGCGTGGAAAGCGAGAATCTGCGACGCGAGCTCTCCCTTCCCAACCGTCGCGTTCGGTGTCGCGCGCGCGCGCGCGCGCGCGCGGTTGAGAAAATCGAAAAAAACGACCAAGGCCGATCTCGTCGTCGCAAGACAAAAGAGACATTTCAAACCGCATTTCTCAAAAGCGCACCTCTTCCACATTCTCGTCGCTGTCGTAACTCTCCACGTTCGTCTCTTCTTCGCCCTGCGCGTTCGCGTCGTAATCGTCGTCCGCGAACGCGATGTCGTCGTCCGAACCGGACTCGTTTCCTCCTTCTTCTCCTCCTCCTCCTCCTTTCGCACTCATTCTTCTTATTTTTTTTTGTGCCCTGAGGAGTGCGGTCGTCGTGTCTCTGCCAAGTCCGTCCTTTTTCCTCCTCCTTTCGTTCTCTTTTTTTTGGCCAATTTTCAGGGTTTACGAAATCAAATTCGTCTCTGCGGGGCACTTTTTGAGACTGCTCTGGCTCAAAAAAAAGCGGAGAAAAAGAGAGTTTTTGAGTACATTATTTCATTCATTGGGAAAAATACTGTTGTCGCAAAGTGGGGTGCGACAAAAAAAAATACGCGAACTCGCCGACGCGTTTTGTTTTCTTTCTCGCCACCATCGACGCGGAGCCCATTCGTCATGTCGCGCAAAACAACGCGAAGCAAAGAAGAAGAGGCGGTGTTAAAAAAAACGGGTCTCTCCTCCTTGGACGCGTTCATCGACGAGGTGCACACGAGCTTAATCTCTCTACACCTGAACGAACCTCCCCTTTTTTTTGCCCTGAAAGCGCTTCAAAGGCGTTCGCAGAAGGAAGACGAAGGTGTTGGACCAACGCGCGTGCCGATACCGAAGCAGATGATTTGCGAGTTCGGAGTCGGCGCTGGTCATACCTTGCAGAAAATCAAGGAGCAATTTCCGACTGGGAAAACAATCGTCGGGTTTGATTCGTTCGAAGGGCTTCCAGAGAACTGGATCCCAGAGTGGCGTAAAGGGTCCTTCTCCCAAGGTGGGGAGATCCCAAAGGAAGTTCTTGGAGAAAACGTTTCTATTATCAAAGGGCTATTCAGCGACACCGTGCCTAAATTTTTTGAAACGACCGACTTTAAAGACGTGGAGCTTTTACTTCTTCACATCGATTGCGACTTGTATCGATCCACGAAAGACGTACTTGGCGATGGTTTGGCCACGACGTTAAAAGAGAACAAATTTTTCATGTCTTCCGAGGTACCATTATACGTCGCATTCGACGAATTAATCGATTACCCAACCTACGAAGATCACGAAATCAAAGCTCTGTACGAATTTCTAAACGAAAACAAAGATTGGCTCGAGTGCGTCGTGATTGGCGCAGACGGACGAGAAGATACAGGCACAAAGTTACGATTTTATTACCCAGACGAGATATGTCCTCATCGCGTGTTGACGCTTTTTCGCCCGACGAAGAGAGCCAGGAAAGAGTGGGAAGCGAAAGAAAAAGAGAAGAGAGCTGCTGCATCCAGGTGGAATTTCTGTGCGATGAGTTAAGAATCTTTTGTTTCTGTTTTTGTTTTTGTTGTGAATACCTAAAAGTCCATCCTATAACTGTTCCTCATAAACAACATCTCCTGTGATGAGATGACGCCCTCTTTTCAAGAACTAAAAGAAGAAATCATCGCTGCGCCATATCTATTTGCCAAAGAGAAAGAGAATGATTTGAAAGTATTCATTTCAACCGTCTTGGAAGAGCTTTATTGTCCTCGTCGCGAAGACGACGAGAAAAATGGCTCTTCCATTTCCCCATCGAGAAATCTAAAGAAACCACCCTTAGTGCACGCGTTAGAACTGGTACAAAAACAATTGAGATCGATGAGAGAACAAAAAAGACGAGAAGAAGAAGAAGAAGAAAGAGAAGCAGAGTTTGTTGTCGCGGAATTTGGATGCTACACGGGAGGCACGTTAGGACAGATTGTCGATTATTTATCAATACCTAAAAATCCTAATAAGGAGAGGTGTGAAGGAGAAGAATTCGAATGTTATCATCCCAGAACAATGATATATGGATTTGATTCGTTCGAGGGGTTACCGGAAAATTGGTATAATAACAGAGGAAAAGGATGGTTTAACTTAGGTTCGAAAGAGATTTCCGTGCCAGGAGCCGTGATAGTCAAAGGATGGTTCGAAGATACGGTGCCTCGATTTTTTCAGGAGCTGTCCGCGACCGGTTCTGTTCTTAGTTTGATTCACATCGACTCCGACTTGTATTCGTCCGCAAAAATTGTGTTGAACGAGCTCGGAAGATTTTTGCGAGAGAGTGTACATTTTCGTAGCAATAAGTTTCCTCTTTATCTCGTGTTTGATGAGCTCATTAACTATCCCGAATTTGAGAATCACGAAATCAAGGCTTTGTACGAGTTTTTACTCGAGACGGATGATTTTATAATGTGCGAATTGATTGGCTCTGACCAACGAGTGAAAGGTGGGAAACCTCGATTCTATCGAAAAAATGAACCGTGCGATATGCGCGTCTTGTTCAAACTGCTTCCGAGAGAAAAGCAATAGATGTATAGATTTAGATCGTTTAGCTTTCAGATTAGTAAAATGTATAATCCCAACTGTACGCTCGCACGCTGTTCTGTAATTCCATTATGAAACTAACTTCTTTTTCTTCACCCTGTCTGCGATTCTTGCCGGCTCGTCTTTTTTCGTTTGTGAAAACCTCCCTATACCTTCGTCTAGGTGCGCGGTACCTTTGACTACTTGCACAACGTCTTCATCCATAAGCTTATGTTTTAAACCACACCGTTGACCCATGTGTTTCGTGGAATAGCCCCACACGAGCGCATACTTCAACTGTTTCGGCAACTCCGCGTGTAACTGTTCGGCAAATTGGTTCAGTGTAATCCCACCTCTCGCTTCAGATAAAACCACCGGTTCCACAAAATCTGGCTTCTCGCCCATCTTCTTTGTGTACACGCGAACTAAACCCATGGCGTTCCATACGGATTCTAACAAGCGATCGTAACCGAGCTGTTTTGTGCACGAAATACATATCGAATCCGGCCTTCGACTCAATCTATCAACCTCCTCAATCGTCAACGCGTCTACTTTATTATACACGTACAAACATTTAATGTACTTCCTATTCCCTTCTAATACGTCTATGAACTGATCGACCGTGCAGTCTTCTCTAAAAATCACTTCGCAATGGTTTAGCTTGTACTCGTGCAGAACATTCATGATTGCTTTTCGATCAATTTTAGTCAACCCTCCAGGGACTGTATCCGAAACTTGAACTCCTCCAGATTTCTTCTTCTTCACGTATATTCTCGGGGGCGTTTGATTTAATCGCAACCCGACCGCTTCCAACTCTCTCGTTAATATCTGTTTGTGCGCATAGGTGGTATTCGCAGCTTCCGATTTCATCGCGTCTAAAACCATCAAAATTAAATCCGAACTCTTCGCGACAGCGATGACTTGTCTCCCTCTCCCTTTCCCTTCGCTGGCACCTTCGATAATCCCTGGTAAATCCAATAGTTGTATCTTCGCGTCGTTATAGTTAATCACTCCTGGAATACACGTTAACGTCGTGAATTCATAGCTCGCCGCTTCACTTTCGGTGCTGGTTAACTCCGACAACAAAGTAGACTTCCCAACAGATGGGAAACCAATCAATGCCACTCTTCCGTGACCGTATCTGTTCACCTCAAATCCTCTCTCTTCGGAATTTCCTCCTCCTTTCGCGGGCTCTAAAAGTTCTCGTTTCAATTTCGCTAATTTCGCTTTCAAAGTTCCAAGATGTGATTCCGTCGCTTTGTTCTTTTGCGTGCGGGACATTTCTTTTTCGATATCCGCGATGCGTTCGAGAATACCCATTTTGCTGTTGTTGTTGCTGTTGTTCCTTCTTCTTGCCCTCGGCAAAACGCGCGCGTCGATGTATTTTGAGTAGAAGATTTTGTGGCGTGTAGAAATAATGTGGAGGGGTGTGCCTTGGTAGGTATTCTCTAAACACATTTACACGCTATTTGCTATCTATAAATATTGACTACCTCTTCTTTGTATTCTACTTTGGACTACATACTGCATTGAACCAGATGCTATGCCAACAATTCCTAACGATACCACCGCTTTTGACTTCACTCCAAATCCCATAACGATAGGAACGATATTTAAAGGAGCTGAAAGTGCTAACGTGCTGTTCTTGTATTGTCTCTCGAAGGATGAAAAGAGGAAGCGCGCGAAAATGAACACACTTGGAACAGAAAACCCTGCAAACACAGCAGAATTAATGATTTCGTTACTGTTGCACAGAAGTACTTGGCCAAGGTATCCGCATACAGCTGCGGTGTACGCGAGAAACGCCGCCTTCTCGGTCTGTGATAAGAAAAGAATCGTAGAAACAAACGGGATTGTGAGGAAACTCGAGTCCTCAAAATCCCAAAACACGACCAGTGTTGCGAAGTACGCCAAAAATGTGGCGATGTTTCCCACGCGATTCAACGCCATGTCATGATCACTGATGCTAGATGACGATGAAGCATTCCTGCCACTGTTGCCAAAGCTAAAGTTTTTCTCATTTGCGCTTTGTCTCTTGCGAACAAACGGATTGTATACTTTGTTGTCATCGCGGTTTCTCATCATCGTTTGTCGTGCTCTCATGACAGCATAGGAAGTATACTTCACGCTCAAAGCGCAGTGTAAGAAACACACCGCAACGACAGAGAGTAAATTGTACACATCTTCGTTGCCACCCGTCACACTTATGATGGTTAACATTATTGCCAAAACCATGGCATAAAACACATTCGGACTTTTGTATTGAACGAATGCACCGCACAACGCGCACACTATGACGCTCTCCTTCATCACGAACAAACCAAAACACAAGCCACTAATAGTTCCGACGCCAAACAAACCGAAAACAATGGAAAGAATAAGAAACCAACTCCCATACGTTTCGTCATCGTCGTCTCTGCCCCCTAGTGAATACATGCTATCGCTATCTGGTTCTCTGTCCGGAACGTGGTCTTGGTCGTACCAAAATCCAACTTCACCTTGCCATGGCAAGGGCGGTTTTATAATAACGAGGAGGAGACCGGCTATTATGCAAATCAAACGCGCCTTTCGCGAGTATTGAAACCCGCCGAGTGCGCTCGTCGCGCACAGTAAAGAACCAAATAATCCAGCATCCGTCGGGCGATGACCTGTGAAGAGAAATAAAACGTCAAACAGCTCGAATCTCGCGTATAACAGTGCGAGAACGATGAGTATCGTATACTTAGACGCGCTGGCACACATCAAGACGAAAACTTTTACCCAATCGAGATCCAAGAATATAGAAAGCTTAGAAATATACACCGTATGAATAAGCATATCTGGAAACTTTGTCTTTGAAAGATTGAGCATTTTCGTCGAAAGTTGAACGCCACAGAACGTTGTGAGTGCGATTAAATACGGCGGGTAAAACGTACTCCCGTTTTCTTGAATCTCGTTGTATAACATCGTTTCCACTTGAGCCATCACGGCAGCTTGCACGAAAAGCATGCCAAACAGAATTTCTCTGGAAAATTCCATCAGATATAAACCAGGAACGGCAAACGTGATCGAAGTAATCAACAAAATGCCGAAACACACATTTTCCATGCCTTCGATGAACCAATAGTTCCTTTTCAAAAAGTATCCAATCGTTGCGATAGCTAAACACATAAACAGCGCGTAAATCCCAATGTTCAATCTCGATATATCGATGAGCGATGCGATGCCGAGGATGACTGCACTGCCGATTAGTAATAATACAGAATATTCAGTCGTGTCGACGACCCGCAACGCGATGGCGACCATGGTAACGAGGAGAATCATTTTCGTCTCAAATAGAACTGTCGCACCGAGAGAGCATAAAATGATCACGTGCAACGCGTGAATCCACAATAAAGAAGATGATTCTGTTAGTGTTGGCCAATGTGTTCCAACGTACACAAATGCTGAACAAAAACACACGCATAATTTGTGAACGTACTTTTCACGACTCGTTAGCACTCGTCCTGGCGCCACTTTTAAATTAGATGAGGCTCTTTGTCGTCCCCGCGACGAAGATGTCAAATTTCTACCATCCTCATTATACAGGACATGAAACAGTATTAACAAAACAATCTGTAAATAAAATGGTGCTAAAACGGCACCCACAGATGCCATTAACGTCCACCCTATCAACGCGCCGCACACCGGTAAAATCGACGCCACGAGAACGCGTTCCATCCATCTCCAGACATTTGGATGTTCCATTTCCACCCATTTAAATTGTAAACTCGCCCACAAACCGCACAAAAACAGCATGATTCCATTCGTGGTCAGTAAAAACAATGAAATAATCGTTGGACGTAACGGGGCGAAGAAGAGATCGGATTCAATCAACATCGCTAAGTATATCGAAAACAACGTGAGCCAAATCGCGACCAAAGTCATCTCTGGATACCGCATCAAGTCTAAAATATACGACACCGCGCAGCCGACGAGTACGGTGGTGAATATCCCGTCTTCGCCGGCGCCTATAAGCATCAGCACGCACGGGAGTAACGAAAATGCGTACAACTCATTATTGTTAGTATTGTACTTCTTCATTTTCTCCTTGTTTTATTTATGTCTTGACATTTACATTCAGCAGAGAGTGAACACGACCGCACATTCTTCGCGGTATTCGCGAGCACTCTGCACGTGCCCCAGTCGTTGTTGTTGTTGTCGTCGTCGTCGCGGAACCTTCGCTCCGTTCCTCCGCGCGTCGCTGTTTGCGACCTCTCCGTTTCAAAATCTCACGTTTTGGGGGTGCCTGTCTTCTTTCTGTAAAAAAGA
>CENF01220211.1_pt1 | contig 11685 bp, 4 predicted proteins | sample 361291 | NCBI WGS metagenome assembly CENF01 (sample SAMEA2619399, study PRJEB7988) | marine metagenome | isolation source: saline water (ENVO:00002010), including | reverse complement strand
TCACCATTCCCAGTCTCTCTGACTTCAATGATGTGGGAAGGGAACTACAGCCCACGTTACTATAGGAGGACTTAATGGCTTGGGAATATTACGCAGCAACTGCTGGGTTACAATTGGTTGGTTCGTTTTTCGGTCGTGATACCAGACAAGATGAACAAAACAACATTAATTTAAAATTTGAGCAAGACAACGAAGCTTACTCATATGATAGAGCAGTTACTTGGTCTACATATTATGATACACTAGAAAAAGTATATGTACAAGAATTAAATAATAAAGCACAAAATGCTTATAAAGAACAACTAGCTTTTAATCAATGGCAAGATAAAGAAAATATGCGACTGTATTCTTATGCCAAAGAAGCAGAAGCATATAATGCTAGTGTTGAATCATATTATGAACAACTAGATTTTAATGATATAGCAGAAGAACTTACTATAGCTGATACGGAAAGAGCTTATCAAGATAAGTTACTTTCAATAGGTTTTCAGAATGAAGAACTTCTGACTAAATATTATGAAGGTGGTAAGGAACTAGCTCTAGAAACTAGAGGGTTAACACAAGGTTTAAAGGAAGCTCGGAAGACATCTAAACTTCAAATCAAAGAAGTTGGTGTTAATCGAGAGATGGATCTACTGAATGATGCTCTAGACAAAGCTGGACTTAGAGATGGCATGGCGGCTACCAAGGCAGACGCTGCATTTAAAGTTCAGGGTATGAGGTCAGAGCTACTTCAGAAAGAAGGTCAGATAAGAAATCTAGGTCAAGCTGGTAGATCTGCAGAGAAAGCTATACAAGCTGTTCTGGCTAACCACGGTAATGCACAGATGGCTTTGTACAATAGTGTTGCAAATGCAGAATCTAAATACTCTCTTGACTTACAGAAACTTGCAGGTGCTTTGAAGAACAAAACAGAAATGTCACAACTTCAGCTAGATAATATCACAAATGCCTTAGTTAATGCTGAGACACAAATTGGTATGTCTGAAGAAGGTACAGGACTTAAGTTTAGTTCATTACAATCAGGTACTGAGTCAGGTCAAAGACAACTCAAACAATCCTTAATTAGTGCTGGAGAGCAGAACTTAGCTGATCGTAATAAGATCGGTATGGATAAATATCAAGCAGATGTTAAAGCTGCAGGGGCACTTAAGAGTAGACCATCAGCACCTCCACAACAGAAACTACCACTATTGCTTCCTGATACAGTATATCAGAAGCCACTTAAACCAATTGATAAGCCACTACCAATTAGAGGTCTTAACAATGTACATCATACACCAATCAAAGATGTAATTATGTCAGCAGGTCAAGCTGCTATAGAACACAAATGGGGAGGTTAATTGGCAAATTTATTTAACGGTGGATATTCTAAACAATCCACATTAGAAGGGAATCTGATCCAAGGAGAAGACCGTTCTGATAGAATTTTAGAAGAAGGTAAGAGATACCTTAACCAATGGAAGGAAGTCTCTGAAGGCGAAAGAGTAAACCAAGAAAGATACCTCACTGCATTACAGAAGAGTTTTGATGAAGAGACAGCAAATAGAACTTCTAATGAAAAAATAGCTTCTGTATTTAGAAAAGGTTGGGGTGAAGCTTTAACTAAAAGACACAATCAATTACTTAAAAACTCTGAAGCTAAGGCTGCAGAGAATGTTAAGTTCAACGAAGATTTAGCTAAAGCTTTTAAAATAGGTGGAGATATAGTTGGGAAGAAAGCCCAGCAAATGTCTGATAAACAAGTAGAGTTTGGTAGAAGCTTAACAGTTGATATAGGCTTACCAAGTGAAATGCTTGAAGCTTTACAGGTTGAAGAAGATTTAGGCTATGAAGCAAACAAGCAAAATAACAATGCTATTTATCAGGCTAGGAAAAGAGGGTATACTGAAGATCAAATAAACCAACTTAGAAACCTTAACTGGTGGCAGAAACGTGGTGTGGCTATAGGCCATGCTCAGCACTTAGGAGAGAACTATAAGAACCTTATACTATCTAACAATGAAACTGAGTACGCATCCAAGTATGGTGGCAGTAAAGGTACAGTTTCTTTAGGTCAAGCGTTTGCTCAATCTAATGTAGGTGGTACTAGACTTGCACTTTCAAAAATTAAAGAAGAGTTTCTTAAAAGTATTGAAGGTGTCAGTGAAGCTCATCTAGGTAAGTATGTAAGACCGGGAATTGTAGCAGCTGAAGCTCAGGTTATTGAAGCTGTAGAAAAGAAAGCAGCTAAAGAAGCTAACGAAGCTTATAATGAAAGAAAAAGAGCTACTGTTGTAGCAGCATTAAAAGAAGGTCCAGATAAACTTTGGAAACTTTGGGAATCTGAATCAGGTGAGAACGGTGAGTTTAGATCTGCATCTTGGAATAATGTAACAAACTATATGATAGAAGCTATTAAAAATGGTAGTTTAAATCGTAGGCATATAGAAGCATGGGGTGAACAACCTTTTGATGGTAAGAAAGGTAGCAAGATGGTTATGCATCACCATCCCGGAAGATGGACTAAACTTATGGATGCTGTATCTGAAGCTGAAAGAGCTGAAGCAGTTAGAAACACAAGTCAAGAAACTGTTCGTAATTCTCAACTAAGTAAACAAACTGAAGATTTAAGATCTGCTATTGAAGCATCTGAGAAACAACCTAACAGATCTGAACTAGCTACAATGATAGCTGAAGCGAATAAGATGCATGGTCCAGACAATAAAATGTCTAAGATGCTTATGAACTTCTCAAGAGATCATGTATCTGATGCTAATGATAAAATTTATACACCATGGCTTGATCAGTTAGAAGCACAAGGTTTGTTAACTCCTAGTATAGTTGAAAAGGCTAATCTTACATGGGTTAAACGAGCAGAGTATATTAAAAAAGCTAACGAGAATAGTCCATATGCAGCGTCAGAAGATCAGATAAAACTGATGGATGACTATGTTGAAAAGAAGATTGAAAGAGCAATTAACGATTTTGGTCTTGAAAGTAAACATGTTCCTTCATCTGCTATGGCATTATATGAAGGTAAAGCTAGTTTAAAAAGATACTTCCGTACCTATGCACAGAAAGCAGGTGCTAATTCTCAAGAAGTATATAACGCTGCTATTGCTGCATGGAATGCTGATTTTAAAGAGAACTACCAGATAGTTGAATTTCAAGGCGGTACACGTGCACCTTACTTTAAGAACTTTGCTATTGGTAGTAAGATATCACCAGTACCTTTAAGTGAGATTACTACAAAAGAGTTAGCAGATAACCCTAATCTACTAGATCAAAAGCTTTTAGTAGATGGTGTTGGTCTTAAGAAATTCTTTGACCAAGCTACAATGGGTAGATTCAATGGCTGGCCTTCAGATATTATGCATCTCCAAAGTAAGATAGGTATTGGTCCACAGGGTCAAGTTATGACTGAAGCTGATATAGCAATAAGACAGCTAGAAGTTCTAAAAGAAACAGGTCAAGTACCTAAAGATTATAAATTACCACCAGAATTAATGCAAGCATATAAGGTTGGGACTGGTATTATCAGACCTGAATGGAAAAAATATATTTGTGGTTCTAGATGTAACAAGCACAGCACAGCAGCTTCACTTGTATATAGTGGTTATGAAACTACAGAAACTAAAAAAAATGGTTTAGTTGCTGCTAGTCCAAATGGATTTAGTCTATTTAGACAGCCACAAAATATGGAACAATATATAACACCAGCTGATGCTGACTGGACAGAATACTTAATAAACGGAGGTGGTGCAATTGTCTGATTATAATACAACCGAAGCTCAACATGCTGTTCCTGATAATGACAAGGAAGAGTTTGAACAACGGCTTCAACAGCAACACCTTAAACAAAAGGAACAAGCTGAAGGTGGTGGTCCTATTGAAGAGATAGCACCTGAGGCACCATCACCATCTCCTGTGACTACAGATAAAGCTGTTAAAGGAGGTGAAGGGGATTATTCTTGGGGTGGTCACGAAGATCAGAAAAAGGCTTCAGCTACTACAACAGATAAAGCTGTTAAAGGAGGTGAAGGTGATCACTCATGGGGTGGTCATGAAAGACAACAAGATAAGTATGGTTTACAAAAACCTGCTAACGTCAGTCAAGAAGATTGGGATGCTAGACCAGAGTGGTCCAGAGGATTAGAGAACATCGTAGCTGCAGGTTCAACTCCAGCATTAGGTGTTGCTGATTTTGTTGCTGATGCAGCTGCATTAGTACCATTCTTAAAACCTGTTAGTGAATGGTGGAATGAAAACTCACCACGATCTAATCACCCAGCTCATAAAGCAACTAGAGATGCAGCTTCTATCATCATACCTACAATGTGGGGTGGTGGTGTTGTAACTGGTTCTCTTAGATCTGCTACAGCTAGTATGGCTATACCTAAAGCTACAAGAATACTTGGTAGTATTGCAGCTCATGCAGGTGTAGACACAGCAGTGACTTCTATATCTTCTCATTCTAAAGATCAGGAGAATATAGCAGCAGCTTTAAATGAGTGGCTAGGTTGGGATATACCATGGGCTACCAGAGATGGTGACAGTCCAGACGTTATACGAAAGAAGAATATCTATGAGTCAGCTGGTCTTAGTGTAGGTGTAGATTTAATTACATCTGCATTTTCTTTAGCAAAAGCTTTGAAGGTTATTCCCGGAGATGAGTTTGCTGAGCGTGCTTTAGCTAAACATAGATTAGGTTTTGAAGGTGAAGATCCTATTACTGCTAATGTCTTAGGACGTAGATCTAGTAGGACTAAAGCTCAAAGAGCTGAAGCTATAGCTAGAATGGTTAAAGATCCTCAAGGTACTAAGTATGACCCATTTGTTAATAAACCATCTTTAGGACCAGAAAGTAGAGCTGTATCTGATTTAGAAGTTAACCCTATTAAAGCTAAGATAGATAACTGGCGTATACAGAATAATGTAGGTACCACTAATGGTAGAGCTAGACCTGTCGTAAGTACTAGGTTTATCAAAAGAATGAATGACGCTACACCTTCACAAAGAGCTGAAGGTTATAGGAATTTATTTGATAGAGATATAGCAGCTAACGTAGGTGCTAAAATTGATGGTACAGTTATACCTCCAGATGAAATAAACCAAGCTGTTACTAAATTATACAATCAGGTGTTTAATCCTGATGTTAAGTTAAGTCAGATGGAGAGTGCTCTCAATGATATGAAACATAACTTCTATAATAAGAAGAATTTCATGGGGGATACAGAATGGAGGATTGTTAACGAAGCTTTTGTTAGTGCATTTGAAAACGTATACAACCCTAAAGTAATGCGTGCGTCAGCTATGGTAACTAACCAAGCTGGTGGTGACATTGCAGATATAGCAACTGGTATGTCTATGATTGGCGATGTAGCCATGACTGGTAGACAACAGGAAATGATGATTGATAAGCTTAAACTACTTAGTAGAGAAGTTAGAACTAACCAGTACATATCAAATAAGTTTGGTGAGTACAGACAATTAGAGTTAGGTAATAACCCTTCTGCACTTAAGAAGTTTATCTTAGATCAGAATGATAACTTTGGTAAAGGTTTACAAAGAGCACAAGCTAAATCTGATGAGTTCTATCAAACACTAGAACAAATAGCTGACACTAACCCTGAGTATCTTAAACCACTTGCTTATGCAATGGAAGCTACCAACGGTGAAGTAGATCAAATCTTTAAACTACAACGATGGGCTGAAGAAAACATAGGATTTATTAAAAAAGGATTCTATGACGGTAACCCTGAAGTACCTAGTTTAATTATTAAAGGTTTAAACGGTGTACGTTATAACCACATACTAGCTGGTTTAGCTCCTGTAAGAGCTTTCACTGGTAACAGTATGTTAACTGCATTCAAACCTGCTACAGTAATGGTTGGTGCTGCTGCTACAGGTGATACAAAAGCTCTTAAAGCAGCTTTGTGGACCTACGGTGGTATACAAGAGAACTTTAAACGTGCTTATAAAGTAATGGGTGACGAGTGGCGTTTAGCTAAACAGCGTCCAGAGGAAGCTATGATGCGTGGTCGTGCAGATCTACGTCAAGCTAAGATGGATAACTTTGAAGCACTCGAAGCTATGTCTGAGGTATGGAAGAAAGAAGGTAATACAGGTAAGGTTGCTATGTGGAATATAGCTAAAGGTCTATCAGCATACAACAATAACCCATTTGTTAGATGGGGTATTAATGCTATGTATGCTATTGATGGCTTTACAAGTTCTATGATGGCTAGTGGTTCTGCTAGAGCTAGAGCATATAACATCTTAATGGAAGAGACTGGAGGTGCCTTTAGCCAAGGTGCATTCGATAAACTACAGAAAAGGTTATATAGCCAAGCATTTGACCACACTGGTTTGCTTACAGATAAAGCAGCTAAACATGCTTCACAAGAGATAGCACTTAACTTAGATAATAAAGTAGCTAGTGATCTTAATAACTTTTTAGAAAGATTTCCAGTTGCTAGACCTTTATTCTTATTTCCAAGAACAGGTCTAAACGCATTAAATATGACATGGACTTTCACTCCGGGTAGTGGTTTATTACCATTACAGACAAAAGTTCGTAAGGTATTCACAGCAAAAAATGCTCAAGAAATTTCAGAAGTATTGATGGATCATGGTCTTGAGAATACTGATGAAGCATTTGCAGCATTGAAGTCTGAGTATATTGGTCGTCAGTTGATGGGTGGTGCAGTAGTTACAGGTGCTGGTATATGGGCATTAAATGGTAATTTAACTGGTAATGGACCTGCTAATGCTGGTGAAAAAAAACGTATGATTAGTATGGGTTGGGAACCTAACTCTATTAAGAATCCAATCACAGGTAAATGGCATAGTTATAAAGGATTTGAACCATTTGATACATTACTTGGTTTAGTTGGGGATGCAGTATACTTCTCTAACCGTGTAGATGATTCTATTACTGAGCAAACATTCCAAAAACTAGCGTTCTCTATTAGTATGAACGTAGCTAACAAAACATTCCTTAGTGGATTTGAACCGTTAGTGTCTGTGTTTTCTGGAGATGAAGGTGCATTTAATAGATTTGTTGTTAACCAAGCAGATTCTTTAATACCATTTGCTCCATCTGGTACTAGGAGTGTATTAAATAATATGATAGCTCCACAGTTAAAAGATGTAGAAAATGACTGGGGATCATTAATGGCTAATAAATGGAAGTTTATGGGTCCAAATAGTTTAGTAGATCAGGTTGATATATACACAGGTAAACCAATAAGATTCCAAGAACCAATGACTGCTGCAGTTAATGCGTTTATGCCATTCTTTAAATCGAATGCTGACATGGAACCATGGAGACAGTGGTTGTTAAGTACTGGTTGGGACTCTGTAGGAAGTATGAAAATAAATCCTATCAGTAAACAACCTATGACCCCTAAAGAAAGACAGTGGGTTAACAACTGGATAGCTAAGAACATGAACCTAGCTGGACAGATTGAAGGTATGATGAATCATCCTAGTGGGTTCTGGACAAATAAGATGAAGGAATATAAGAAGGCTAGAGGGATGAAAAAACAAAAAGATTTTGGCCTGAAAAATTTGGTGGTACATGAGGAGTTAAATCGTATTCATAGGAATGCCATGAAGTACGCTTGTTCTGCAATGGAAAGATACTTTGAACAGTATTCAGCTGTTGGTCTACAGAACACCAGAGTTAAAAACTCCTTAAGACAAGGTAATATCCCACAAGCTTTAGAAGCAAGTAAAACAAAACAGGAATTACAAAGTTTAATCGAATTCTAAAATGACCGTAACAATTGAAAATTTATATACGGGTAATGGCTCCACCACCAATTACTCGTTCACATTCCCATATTTAGATGAACCCGACATCAAAGCAAGTTTTGATGGAGTGGTTACAACAAACTTCAGATTACTTAATGCAACAACGGTTCAGTTTGTTAACAATACTACAGCTAATACACCCACAGCTCCCGGTAATGGCGTAGCAATTAGAATCTATCGTGAGACAGCTTACGAAAATCCTAAAGCTACATTCTATCCCGGTTCAGCTATAAGAGCTGGGGACTTAAATGATAACACACTACAAAACTTATATGTAAACCAAGAATCTAATGATAAAGTTGCTGACGCTTGGCTTTCAGGTGACCCAACTGTTATTAGTTCAGAGACTTGGTATACAACTGACGATACAAAGGTAGCTACAACTAAAGCTATTGAGAATAGAATCAATAGTCAAATAGATTCTGCACTTACTGATGATGTAGTAGCTGGTTCTAGTGTTACTATAGCAGATAATACTCCTAGTGCTGGTAAGATTACAGTTAGTGTTAACGCTGCTAGTGCCTCAGCTACTGGTAGTATGTCTTCTGCACACTACAGTAAACTAGAAGGTATAGAAGCTAACGCTACTGCTGACCAAACTAATGCTGAAATTAGAACAGCAGTGGAAGCTGCTACAGATTCAAACGTCTTTACAGATGCTGATCATAGTAAGCTTAATGCTATTGAAGCTTCAGCTACTGCAGATCAGACTGATGCAGAGATAAAAACTGCATATGAGAACAACAGTAATACAAATGCATACACAGATGCAGAGAAAACTAAGCTATCTGGTATAGAAACTGCTGCTACAGCTGATCAAACTAATGCTGAAATTAGAACAGCAGTTGAAGCAGCTACAGATTCTAATGTATTTACTGATGCTGACCATACAAAACTTAATTCTTGTGAGTCTAACAGTAAAGACGACCAGACAGCTGCAGAAATTAAAACACTGTATGAGTCAAATACTCAAACAAACCCACTTACAGACGCAGAGAAAGCTGTTATAGATGGTGTTACTGCTAATACCAGTGAACTAAATAAGCTTGATGGTTATACAGGTAGTGTAACTAATTTGAATATTGTATCTGGTAAGAGCTTTAGAGCATCTGGTGATGGTACTTTAACCACAACTAGTGATACAGAAATACCTTCTTCTAAGGTAATCGCCTCCCATGTGTCTAGTACTATACTAGCAACTGGTGGTTTTATAACTATTAATAACGAAATCAGCTTTCCTGTTACTGCTTCACAACCAGCTAACGGTGTTATTGTCAGTATTTCAGATGCTGCAGGTACAGTTATTAATGGATCTGGTGTAAGTACTACAGGTAGAACTACAGATGGTACACCTGCTACTGTAACAATTAACAATTTTCCTAGTTCTCTTAATGGTGAAACATTAGCAGCTGGAGTAGGTTTATTAGTTACCTCTACAGGTTCAAGTAATACATATAATTACCACAAAATTTTAGCAGCTGAGACAGATGTAAAGCAACTGTCAGATGATATAAACGATTTCAACGCTCGTTATAGAGTCGCAAGCTCAGCACCGGGATCTAATAACGATGACGGTGACCTATGGTTTGACACATCTGCTAATAAGATGAAAGTCTATAATGCTACAGGATCATCTTGGGATGACGTAGCCTCTGTTGGACAGTTCTTTATTAATACTCTTTCTAGTTCTGGTTCTGCTTCTGATACAATTCCGGGTGGTAGTGCAACATTTAATGGTACTGCTAAGAAATTTACTTTAAGTAACCCAGCTACAGGTGGAGCAGCACAGTTATTAGTTAGTGTAAATGGAGTCCTTCAAAAGCCTAATGGTGGATCATCAGTTCCATCTGAGGGATTTGCAATATCTGGCAGCGATATCATTTTTTCTGCCGCCCCTGCTAGTGGTAGCGATTACTATATCGTCACCCAAGGATCGTCAGTAAGTATTGGTACACCTAGTGCTAACTCAGTTAATTCCAGTCACATCATTGATGGGTCTATTGTTAACGGAGATATTTCAAATAGTGCAGATATAGCTGGATCTAAAGTTGCTGATGACTCAATTCCTGAAGCTAAGTTAGATGTACACAACGCACCAGCTACAGGTAAATACCTTAAGTACACATCCAATGGAATGGAGTGGTCTGATGGTGCATCTGAAGGTACTGATGTTAAATCAACAGGAGAATCAGGTACTACTAAATTTTTACGAGTAGATGGAGATGGAACTTGTTCTTGGCAAGTACCGCCTAGTTACACACACCCTAACCATAGTGGTGAAGTAACATCTTCTGCTGACGGAGCACAGACTATTGCTAGTGATGTAGTTGATGAAGATAATTTAAAAATAAGTAACTCTGGTACGAACGGGCAATATTTGCAAAAACAATCTGGTAATACAGGAGGTTTGACTTGGGCTGACGTAGCTGCTGGTTCTACACCTGTAGTAATTACAGCAAATAGAACAGCTGTATCTGGAGATTTAGTAGTGGTTAATGGTTCTGGTTTAACAGTAACATTACCAGCAAGTCCTAGTGTCGGAAATTATGTAGAAGTAAGAGTACTAGGAAGTAGATATTGTACTGTTGCTCGCAATAGTTCAAATATAGAATCTACAGCATCAGATTTTTATGTAGATGTATTTGATGGTTACACAAAATTAATCTACGCAGATGCCACACGTGGTTGGCTCGTTGCAAACTAACAATTAACAATTATGAGATTATCAGATTATAGACAACCAAGCGAACGTGGTTTGTTTAGAAGAGATCGTAGATTATACGATCAACGTGGTACTTACACATTTACTGTTCCAGATGGCGTTACTAAAATATGGGCATTTGCTATAGGTTCAGGTGGCGGAGGTGCTAGATATGGTCATGCTTCTAACGCAAGCAACTGGGGTTTGCTTAGAGCAGGTTCTGGTGGAGGTTATGCAAGTGGTATAATTTCTGGCTTAACACCGGGAGGTACATTAACTTTAACTGTTGGTCTTGGGGGGAATGGTGCTTTTGAAACTACTGCTGCTACTACTGGAGCCAACACTACTGTAGTTGGAGGTAGTACTACTTATTTACAAGGTAATGGTGGTCAAGCTGCTAGCAATACTTTAATAACTTCAGACCCCGGAAGTCAAAAAGGAGCAGGTGGGGGTGCTTCAACAAACAGCGTAACTGATGCTTATACAGCATCAGGTGGAGGCGGTTGCACTTGGCCTGTTGGTCTTGGATATACTGAAACTAACGCTGCTGATCAAAGCCATGTATCTGGAGGTGGTTCTTCTGGTACTCCTTGGGGTACTGGAAGTTCTTGCACACAAGCTGTAGCAGTTGAACAAGTTGCTGTTGGAGGAGGTGGCTGGTGTCAAGATACTGGATACCGTCATGCTCACATAGTCCCTTATAACAATAGTGAGTATCGAATGGGAGAAGGTGCGACATTAGCAGGTATGGGTTCCCACCAAACAACAAAACAACTTATCAGAGGTCATGAAGGGTTTAGAGGTTCAGGTGGTCTAGGTGGTAAAGGTAGGACTGCTCAAGGTGGACAAAGTATCAACATGGCTTATTGGAAAGCAAGTAGTAATATAGATTATAACTATAACTCCAAAACAGAGAACCTTAAACGTGGAAGATTTCCTTCTCAAATTCCTAATATTTACGAATATTTAGATGGTCAAAACGGTAATCCCGATTGGTGGTTTCCTTGGGAAATAGATGGTGGCGGCGGCGGTGCTATCCAAGGAAGTTCTGGTAGCACATATTACAAAGCAGGTGATGGTGGACCGGGTGCTGGTGGAGGCGGTATGGGTGGTGCTGGTAGTAATACAAGTATGGCACACGGAGGTCGTGGCGGTTTCGGCGGCGGCGGCGGTGGAACTAGGTT
>CENF01220223.1_pt1 | contig 11782 bp, 8 predicted proteins | sample 361291 | NCBI WGS metagenome assembly CENF01 (sample SAMEA2619399, study PRJEB7988) | marine metagenome | isolation source: saline water (ENVO:00002010), including | reverse complement strand
TTGAGTTAAAAAAACGTCCTTCAATTGAAAAAATATCATCATTAGAAAAAGATAATCCACCTTCAAAATTATACACATACTCGGGTTTTAATTCCGGATTGGGAATAATGAGCACTCCTCTGTTTTCTCTAATTTTTCCAATGTCATCTATGTTTGGCGATCTAAACCCAGTAGAAAAAAGAATATTCATTTTTACATTTTTATTAGGACGGTATGAAGAAGAAATACTTCCGGTGAGTGCACTATTTTTTGTTTTTAGATCTAGATTTCTAGATTTTAAAAATTGTTCATTAACCCAACTTGCTTTAATTTTAGTTGAAGTGTAACGAGCACCCAACGAAACTGATGATTTTGAATTCAAATCTAATCTTAGGTTTGAATAACCAGCAGAGACGAAATAAAAGCTTCCGTTGTTTGGATATCTGGACGGAAATTTTCCTAAAAACTGAGTTTGCGTGATTGTATTTCCTAATACTGTTAATCTCTCTCTAAAGGCATTAGATTTTATTTTATTAGCAATAAATTCGAAACCGTAAACAATACTAATTTTCTTGGTTTTTGGCATTTCGAAGTCGGCATTTAAACTAAAAATATTTACGTTTTCATTTTGATTGATTCTCTCTAAGGATTCAAATCTTCTTTGAATTCTAGATTCTTTAACCCATTGATAAGCGGCTATAATAGTACCCTTGTAAAGATATTTTTTATTAGGAAATATTTTTAGTTGAGGTGAAATTAATAATCTTTTTTGTGGCCCATAGTTCCATTCAGCAAATCTCAACTTATTTTTTGTCATTTCATTTAATTTGTCAAATCTTGGAATATTTGAAGAATTTGAGAATTGAAGATTGATTAATAGTTGTTTTTCTTTGGGTAAAGTAAAAACAATTTTTTGTAAAAAATCTACTTGACTGTATCCGGAATTTTTTTGGATATTGGGGTTGTTATTTTTAGAAGAAGATTCGAAATACAAAGAACTGGAATTAGACGAGTATTCATTAACTAATCCCCAGTTTTGAAAACCATGCTGTCTATTTTTTCCCATTAAAATATCTCCGAATTTTGAAAATGTAAAACTCGTTAGAATAGCAGATTTGTTAAAACTTGCTTCACTATTCAAATGATGAACAACACTTTGTCTTGAACTATTAAATGTTGATGAAAAGAAATTTGTTAATTTCTGGGCATTGTTGATTCTTGGAGTTTTGGTATAATAGTGAACTACTCCTCCAAGTGCATCCGAACCATAACCAACAGATGAAGAACCGTAAATAACTTCTACTCTTTCAAGACTATTGGGATCTACCGTTATGGCATTTTGTAAATGCCCAGATCTAAAAATTCCATTATTCATTCTTACTCCATCAACTACTAAAAGAACCCGATTTGCCTCAAACCCCCTAATAACCGGACTTCCACCACCCCCTTGAGATTTTTGAACTCTAACGGAGGGAGCTAATAATAAAACCTCAGCTCCAGTTGCTGGGGAATTTTTAACTATTGAATTTTTATTAATAATCTTAACCTTTTGAGTGATTTTTTTTGATTGTGCAGCAGTTCTAGCAACTGAAAGGACAATTTCTGATAATTTTTTTTCATTGACACTCATTTCTATTAAACTAGAATTAGAAATTATCTCTTCAACACTTATTTTTTTGTCATCATATCCAATCAAGCTAAAAGTTAAAGTGTCTTTTACTGAAAAAAAAATTAAATCGAAAAACCCATTATTGTTAGTTGAGGTGTACTTCTTTTTATTTTCATTAAAGATGTATACATCAGAAAGAGGTTCTTGAGTTAGCATATCATTTACTTTTATCTGTTGTGAAGTGCCGTTAAAACCCTTTAGCAAAAGAAAAATGATTAATAAAACTTTGTGTCTATTCAAAAACTTGATGTAATATATGGAGTGATTTGGGATGTTTAAAACCTTGAACATGATATTCGATATACTCCAAAAGTGTTTTAAGGATTTCACGTTTTTGAACTGGACTAACCTTTAGCAAAAAACAATCATCAAATTTCATGCCTAATAAACTTATTATACCCTTTACAGAATCTCCCTCCGCATATAAACCGTTTGGCTTTTCGTCTTCAAATGAGCCATTTTCTAACGAAAGAAATTTTGAGTTAGAAGATTTTAAATGAGGATTTATTCCCAAGTATTTTAATAGGTTTAAGATAAACATCATATGAAAATTCGATATTTTATCATTATTGTCCAACCAATTAAGCGAATTTTCGAGGAAAGAAAATAATTCTTTATTACAAGCTTCTTCTAATATACACATATTGAGAATCTCGTTTAAAAAAAGAATAATTGAACTTTTACGATAATCTAAATATAAGTTTTGGCAATGATTATGAACCTTACAGTCGATCAAAAAATTAATTTTTTTCTTTTCCCTTTTATTGTATTTAATCAAAATTTGAGATAAAGGCTGGAAGTGGGAATTTTTAAGTTTTGTTTTTGTTTTCCCCAATATCCCTTTTATAAAAAAAGACTTTCTGCCCTCTAATTCAGTAAAAACATCGACTATAAGACTAGAATCACTATATTTTATTTTACGGAGTACAATTGCTTTTGTTGAAATAATCATTTGTTAGACGACCCCTTGGGCAATCATAGCGTCCGCAACTTTTACAAAACCTGCAATATTAGCCCCTTTAACATAATTTGTGTAATTTTTCTCAGAACCATAGTTTAAACAAGATTTATGAATTTCATTCATTATTTCCTTTAATTTAGAATCGACTTCGTCTCTACTCCAATTGTATCTCAATGAATTTTGGGCCATTTCTAATCCAGAAACGGCTACTCCTCCTGCGTTTGAGGCTTTACCCGGGGCAAATAACACTTTTTTTTCAATTAATAAACTTATTGCATCTGGCGTTGTAGGCATATTTGCGCCTTCACCAACACAAATACATCCATTTTTAATAAGACTTTTTGCATCCGCTAACTGCAATTCATTTTGAGTAGCACAAGGAAGTGCGATATCGCACCCAACTCTCCATGGCGTTTTGTTTTGAAAATAGGAGGCAGAGGAAAATTTTTTAACATATTTACTGATTCTTTCTCTATCAATATTTTTAATTTTCATTAGATAGTTTAGTTTTTCAGCGTCTATACCATCTTTATCAAGTATAAAACCTGAAGAATCGGACATAGTGATTACTTTTCCTCCAAGGGATATAACTTTTTCTGCAGCATATTGGGCAACATTCCCAGAACCCGAAATGGACACTTTCTTATCTTTAAAATTAAGATTCTTTTGTTCTAACATTTTTTCTACAAAATATACCACACCATAACCGGTTGCTTCAGGCCTAATAAGAGAACCTCCCCAACTAACACCCTTTCCAGTTAACACACCAGTAAACTCATTTTTAAGTCTCTTGTATTGTCCAAAAAGATACCCTATCTCTCTGCTGCCAACACCTATATCACCTGCAGGTATATCACGATTGGGACCAATGTGACGAAATAATTCAGTCATAAAACTTTGGCAGAATCTCATTACTTCGGTATCAGTTTTACCCTTTGGATTAAAATCAGACCCACCTTTCCCTCCACCCATAGGCAGCGTTGTTAAACTATTTTTGAAGATTTGTTCAAATGCTAAAAACTTAAGGACACTTAAATTTACATTTGGATGAAACCTCAACCCTCCTTTATAGGGACCTATTGCAGAGTTCATTTCAATCCTATATCCTCTGTTAACTCTAATTTCTTCTTGGTCGTCAATCCATGCAACTCTAAAAGAAACAACTCTTTCTGGTTCTACCATTCTAAGGAGTATATTTTGACCGTAGTAAATTTCATTTTGATATATGTATGGAATTACTGTCTCAGCAACTTCAGTTACTGCTTGCATGAATTCAGGTTCATTTTGGTTCCTTTTTCCTACTTCATCTAAAAAAGATTTAACAATTTTCTGCATTTTAAATTTTACATTAATTTAAATTAATTTATTTAAATAAGTTAGTTATAAGGCTTCCAATTTTTTCTAACCCTAAAATTTTTATACCTTTTTTTTCAGTAAGGTCTTTTTTAAAATTTGAAGTTACAAATAACTGATAACCAAGCTTTTCTGCCTCACTAATTCTCTTGTCTAATTTAATTACAGGCCTAAGTTCACCGGATAGACCAATTTCAGAAGCAAAACAGATTTTTTCATTTAAGGGAATATCATGATAACTTGATAAAATTGCTGAAACTATCGCGAGATCTAAAGAAGGGTCTTCGCTTTTAACACCTCCTGTTATATTCAAAAAAACATCTTTATTAGATAATTGAATTCCAGCTCTTTTTTCCAGCACTGCAAGAAGCATATTCAATCTTTTAGAATTCAACCCAGTTGAACTTCTTTGAGGTGTACCATAAACCGCTGTACTAACTAGTGCTTGTACCTCTAAAGTTAAAGGCCTTATCCCTTCCATTGACATTCCTATTGCGTGCCCACTCATTTCGCTGCTATTTAGTGTCAAGAAAATTTCATTCGGATTTTTAACTTCCCTAAGCCCTGAAGACAACATTTCATAAATTCCTATCTCACTTGTTGAGCCAAATCGATTTTTTTTAGCTCTTAATATTCTATAAGAGTGATTATTTTCCCCTTCAAAACTTATAACTACATCAACCATGTGTTCCAAAACTTTTGGCCCAGCTATGTTTCCATCTTTGGTTAAATGCCCTATTAATATTACAGCTGAACCAGTGTTTTTTGCATATTTAATAAGTTCACTTGAACATTCTCTAATTTGAATTACGCTTCCAGGTGAGCCATCGACCATCTTAGAATGTAATGTCTGAATTGAGTCTATTATAACTATATCAGGATTAATCTTCTTAATCTGCTCAAAAATATTCTCTGTTTCAGTCTCACTCAAAATAAAAGTTTGACCTATTCCTTTACCAATTCTTTCTGAACGAACTTTTATCTGCCGTTGACTTTCTTCTCCAGATACATATAATACTCTTTTATCAAACTTCATGGAAATTTGAAGCAACAAAGTAGATTTACCTATACCTGGCTCACCACTTATTAAACAAACTGAACCTGGGACAAGACCACCCCCAAGAACTCTGTTCCATTCATCATCTTTAACAACTAGCCTTATTTCATTTTCAGAATCTATTTCACTGATTTTAAGGGGAATATTTTCCTTTTTAAAATAATTTCCAAATTCAGCTTGAGATTTGATTTTTATAGAACTGACTTTTTTTTCTTTCAGAGAATTCCACTCTTTACAATACTTACACTGACCGTGCCATTTTGCATGCTCATTGCCACAATTTTTACAATAAAAGACAACTTTTTCTTTATTCATATTTAAGTAAAATTAGTCAAGGAGTGTTTTAATAGAATAAGATTTCTATATTTTATTATTAACAATCGGAAGAAGAAAAAAAGCACAGAGACCAAAGAATATAACCATAATTGTTTGAGATGTCCACAATATCCAACCAAATGCTAAACTTGCTTCTAACGGAATTCCATAAAAGCTTAAAGCAAACGAGACTGAAAGTGGATAAACTCCAATCCCACCATTTGTAGTTGTTATTGAAATAGCTCCAAAAATAAATGAAATTAGAAGTGATTTGAAACCCAACAGTTCGGTTCCGGATATACTGAATTTCATTACATAAAATACCAATAAATAAATAGACCAAATAAAAATTGTGTGTGCTATATAGTAAGTTTTATTTTGCGTTTTTAAAATCGAAGTAAAACCGGCACTAATTCCTTTAATAAAAACAGAAATTTTTTTAACTAATCCCCTTTTGAAAACTTTAATTAAAATGAGAATCGATAATAAAAAAACCACCACTGTCAAAAAAAACTCATAGTTATTTAAATAAAGACCTGCTTTTTCCTTTATTAAAGGAAGTAAGATGTCAGTTTCCAAAAATAAAAACAAAAAAATTAGAAAAAATAATATTATTAAATCTATAAGTCTTTCAGCTAATATTGTACCAAACGCCTTATCAAAGGGTATTGATTCATAGGTTTGCATAACAGTAGCTCTTAATATTTCTCCTGAACGCGGCACTCCTAAATTTGCTAAATAAGTTATGAAAATGGATAAAACATTATTTATAAATTTTGGATAATAACCCAAAGAGTTAAGCATGTAATTCCATCTGTATGCTCTAGAAAGATGGCTGGCTATTCCCAATAAAACTGAAAAAAATATGTATTCAAATTTTGCCTCCTTCAATGATCTATATATTTCACTTCTCTCTTCTTCGCTAGTGTAATAAAATGAAATATAAATAAAAAAGAGCCCTATCAAAGGGGGTATAACTATTCGAAATATTTTTTTAGGCAATTTAAACATTAGTTTAACGCAATATTGTCGATTAATCTTATCCCTTGAAACCGTGCACAAATAAAAGCTCTTATTTTTATTGTAGGATTAAATGATGCTACCTCTTTTAAAGAAGTGTTTTCTGCAATACAAAAGTATTCAAGACTAAATTTTTTATTTGCTAAAAATAGTTCACTAATAAAATTTTTTATTTTGTCGAAATCGTTTTTTTTAATCATTTTCTTAGCGATGCACAGAGACTCATAAATGATTTTTGCATCATATCTGGTCTCCTTGTCTAATAAAATATTTCTGGAACTCATAGCTAATCCATTTTCTTCCCTTACGGTTAAAATACATTTGATCTTAACTCCTAAATTATATTTTTTGATTAATTTCTCGATAACTAAAATTTGTTGATAATCTTTTTCCCCAAAAAACGCATAATCGGGCGAAAACTTTTCAAAAAGTATCTTAACTACAGTAGCAACGCCCTGAAAATGCCCCTTTCTAAATGTACCTTCAATTATTTTATCAATCCCATCTAAATCGAAAATTTCTGCTTTAGCTGGAGATGTATATAAATCTGATTCACTTGGTGTGTAAATTATTGCATTTGGATTAATTTTTCTTATAGTTTCAATATCTTTTTGGACAGATTGAGGATAGTTGGCAAAATCTATTTTATTGTCAAATTGAGTGGGATTAACAAAAATTGAAACGATAGTTTGATCACATTTTAACGAACATTTTTCAATAAGCTTAACGTGTCCTTTATGTAATGAACCCATAGTGGGGACTAATCCAAGGTATTCATACTCCTTTGTTTTTAAAAGTTCTATAATTTCTGAAGAATGATTAAAACTTCTCAAATTTAGTTTTTTATAATTCTAAATTTAGTCTTTTTTGAGTTCAAGAAAAGATTTTTTGTAATTTTGCTAAACTTTTTCTTAACAGCTAAATTTTATGCGCAACAAGAATACACTTGTAATTTCTTCAGAGGTGGTTCCATATCTTCCAGAAACTATACTTTCTAAAAGTTCTTTTAGGGTCCCAAAAGAAATTAATGACAGGGGTGGACAAACTAGAATTTTTATGCCTAAGTATGGTCTAATTAATGAGCGACGTCATCAATTACACGAGGTTATCAGACTCTCTGGAATGAACCTGGTGATAAATGACATAGATATGCCACTCATAATTAAAGTAGCTTCCATCCCAAAGGAACGAATGCAGGTTTATTTCATAGATAATGAGGAATACTTTAAACGCAAGCAAATGTTACTTGACACAAAAGGAAAAGGGTTTAAAGATAACGATGAGAGAATGATTTTTTTCACTAAAGGCGTTTTAGAAACAGTTAAAAAATTAAATTGGTCTCCAGATATAATTAATTGTCATGGATGGTTTACATCGTTATTTCCCCTATACATGAAAACTTATTTTAAAAATGAGCCAATTTTCAGAAAAAGTAAAATCATAACTTCTATTTATGAAAACGACTTGGGTGAAATTCTAAATAAAAAACTTAATAAAAAAATTAAATTTGATGATATCGATGTGGACTTAGATTTGATCAATAAACCAGATTATAATTCGTTGTTGTCGCTTGCATTAGACTATTCAGATGGAGCAATAACTTGTACTGACAAAATTAGTTCAGATTTAGCTAATAAGCTTAAAAAATTTGACAACCCTGTATTAGATTTTGATAATGCAAAAAAAGAAAATGGACATACGAACTTCTTCAAAAAATACTTTTTGTAATTTTTTAGTTGATGAAACATTTCAATGTTCTCTTTCTCCTATTATTAATTGTTAATTTTTCTTGTAACGAGGATTACAATACGGTTGGTATAGATCTTGTTTCCACATCTGATTTTAATACTAAAACGGAATATTTTCCAGTCTACTCTAAAACGGATTCAATCGCTGACTTGCAGTCAGACAGGCAGATTTATATGCACATTGGCCAATTTACTCTTCCTTTTTTTGGAAGGAGTTCAGCAAATTTCACAACACAAATTAATATTCCACCAAATAGTATTTTTGGAAATTTTTCTCAAAACCGTGAATTACAGGGAGACCCAAATAACACAAAAGTTATTGAAGAAAACGAAAGAGTCAAGGATGTATATCTTGAAATACCCTTTATAGTTGATCAAAGAGATTCAGACAATGATGGGGTGATAGATGCCTTTGATATAGATCCCAATGATCCAAATAGTGATTCCGATGGGGATGGTGTTACAGACATAGAGGAACGGCGTAATGGGACAAATCCGCTCGATTCGGACTCAGATGGGGATGGGGTTCCCGATTTAACAGATACAGATAATAGTTCATATGACAGCGAAAATAAATTATACAGTGTTGATTCTATATATGGAAATAAAAACACCCAATTCAACTTCAAAGTTACTGAGTTAACTTATTTCTTTAATGATTTAGACCCAGACGATAATTTTGAAAGCATTAAACCATATTATTCTCAAAGAGATTATTATGAGGAAGGTTTTGTGGGTAGAGTTCTAGCGAACTATCCATATAAGTTAGATTTTAATGAAATAAGATATAATTACAAAGAAGATGACCCCGAAACGGAGAGCGTCGATGAGACTAAGCTTGTTGAAACAAGACTAACTCCAAGGATTAGGATACCTTTAGATAATTCTTTTTTTCAAGAGAAAATACTTGACATGGAAAGCACAGGTGCTCTAGAAAATGCTAATAATTTTCACAATCACATAAAGTCAATAAATTTTAGGATTTCAAACTCGAATGAAGATATTTATATGCTATTAAATATGACTGGAGCATCAATTAAGGTAAAATATAATTTTGATTTGGTTAATGATAATGGCACTCAAAATGTTTTGACAGACGACACTATCGAAGAAGGCGAGAGAATTTTGGAGTTGCCAATTGGGGGTGTAAAAATTAATCACTTCAAAAATTATCACGTATCAGAAAATTCACTTTCGTCAGGAAAAATCTACCTAAAGGGAGGCTTAGGAACTAGATCAATTATAAATCTTTTTGATAAAGAAGGAGATTCCGAAGTTATTGAAGATTTAAGAATAAAAAATAATATTTTAATAAATGAAGCTAATTTAATTTTTTACGTTGATCCTTTATTTGTTCAAAACTGGAATAGTGAAAGTTTAATCGCAGAAAGGTTGTATGTATATAAAACGACAGATAATCTTCCTCTTTCAGACTATTTTTCTGACCCAACTAGCAGTGAAACAGACCCCACCTTAAATAAAATTCTTCATGGTGGAAAATTAGAGTATAAGGATAATAAACCCTTTAGATATAAAATAAATATTACTGAACACATTTCTGATTTAATAAATCTAAACGATGGGGTATATTTAGAAAATATTCCACTTTCTTTAGTGGTTACCTCAGATGTTGCATTTATAAGAACTAGAGAAGCAATTTTAAAAAATGGAAATGAAAAAATTACAATACCTGAAGGTACAATATACAATCCATTAGGGACAGTGATTTTAAATGAAAATCCTCCAGAAGAATTAAGCGAAAAAAAATTAATTTTAGAGATTATATATACGGAATTTTAGAATTAAATAATAAGGTTAACCAAACATCTTAATTATTTAAAAATCAGATATATATAAATTTTTTTTCTTGGCACTCTTTATTTTTTTTAATTTTTTGATTGTGGAGAAATCTACTTTCTTTATTTCAGTTTTTTCTATGATTATAGCAAATTTTTCTTCATTCATTATTTTTTGTTTTAATTGTTTTAAATTAATCATCTTTATTGAACCAAAACTGTAAAATTGGCTAGAAAAAGATTTGTAATTAAGATAATATAGTGAGTAATCACTTACTACTTTATTTTCTACTAACTCTTTATCACAATTACTTTGAATAGTTTCATCAATAACTCCAGAATAAAAAACGGACAATACGGCTAAATAAAATAATACAGATATGGATAAATAATATCTTTTGAATTTAAAATCTGACCAAAAGTGGGTAATTAAAAGAGCGGCTGGAACAACTATTGGTAGAGTGTATGTATGAATTAAACTTTTTGAAAATGTAAAAAAAACTGGCGTAAATAACATCCAGCAAGTAAGAAAACAAACCCATTTGTTTTTGTAAGCTTTTTTAATTATTTTTTTAAAGTTACCTATTATTAAAAAAGACCAAGGAAAGACAGCCATTATGGAAAATACCCATATAATTCCGAAGGGCTGTTGTTTAGCAAAACCATATAAATCGCCTTTCCAACCTGAATCAAAAAATCTTTTGAAATGTTCCCCATAAATAAAATAGTCTATAAACCCAGGTGACTTTAATTCTGTAAGGTAATACCAAGGACATGATATCAAAACAGTTAATGATAAGCCACTTACGATTGGAATTTTTTTAAGCTTTTTAAGCTCTTCTTTGTAAACTAAAAGCCATATAAAAATTGGGGGTATAGTCAATATTAAAATTATAGGTCCTTTCGATAAAAGCCCCAGTCCAATTCCTACAAAAAATCCATACCACCATTTGGATCCGGATTCTTTACTCATTGCTTCCCAAAAAGAAAGCATCACTATTATTATTGAAAAATTTAACATCGTATCGGTTGAAACTACACCTGCGTGCAAGTAAAATTCGGGCATTAATAGCAGTATCAAAGGAGTTAGAAAAAAGATTTTATTTTCAATTTTGTCATACCTTGAGATAAATAAAATGATTATTATAGTTGTAATTAAATAAGGAAGTCTTATATAAAATTCATATAATCCAAAAACTTCAATTGAAATAGCAGTCAGCCAAGTAGAAAGTGGAGGTTTGGCCCAAAATGGAACATTATAGTCAATTTGCAATAATATCCAGTTATTGGTTTCGACCATTATTCTGGCTATTTCGGCATATCTGGCTTCGGTTTTATCCATTAACGGCAGCAAATAATTTATCAGTGCTCTATTAGCAACTAATACAAGTAATAAAAAGACAACCCAAAACTTATTTGTGTATTTAAAGAAACGGTAATCCATTATTTGTACCTTTTTTTAATTATCAAAAGGTCTAAAATAATCCTTGGGGCATGTATAAATTTTACTCTTGAATCCTCAGTGTCAACCCAACTTTTTAAAGGTACCTCTTTTGAGATTTCTATAAACTTATCTTTTCCATACAAATTTATAAGTCTTAAAAATATCTCAACGTCAAAAAGCCATCTAGATGAAAAAACCTCACCAAATGACTGGATCACTAATTTTTGATCTATTATTTTACATCCGCATTGTGTATCATAAACAGAAACTCCTAAAATTGAAGATATAATAGTTGCTATACTTCTTCCTATTACAAAACGATGAAATTTTCTTTTAATGACATTATTTGATTTGCGGATTCTCGAACCAAACACAAATTTGATTTTATCATTTATTTTTTTAGATAATAATTTACATTCTTCAAGTGAGGTTGATAAGTC
>CENF01098075.1_pt1 | contig 11803 bp, 11 predicted proteins | sample 361291 | NCBI WGS metagenome assembly CENF01 (sample SAMEA2619399, study PRJEB7988) | marine metagenome | isolation source: saline water (ENVO:00002010), including | reverse complement strand
AGAATTACACCAATTAACTGGGGCATCTTTTTTATAAGCTAAACCAGCTTCAAATAATTTAATAAAAAGATACTGCGTCCATTTATAATATTCTTGAGAATGAGCAGCCAGTTCTCTATTCCAATCATAAAGTGATCCAAGTCTAATTATTTGGTCTTTCATATTTGCAATTCTCTCTTCGGTAAATTCCCTTGGATGAATCCCTGTTTTTATTGCAGCATTCTCAGCTGGTAGTCCAAACGAATCCCAACCCATTGGAGATAGAACATTAAAACCATTTAATAATTTGTATCTTGTAATTACATCTCCAATTGTGTAATTTCTAACATGGCCCATATGAAGATCTCCAGAGGGATATGGGTACATACAAAGGTTATAAAACTTGGGTTTAGAAGATTGAAGATCGCATTCAATAATATTGCTATCCGACCAATAATCCTGCCATTTCTTTTCAATTTTTTTGAAATCAAAATTATTCATAACTATAAACTTCCTGAAATTTTGGAAATATTTTTTCTACCCTTGATTCTTCTAATTTCTTATCAATATTAGATAATTTCTTTTCAATAACAGAATAATCTCTTTTTAAATCATTTATAGCTAAATTTAGTTTCTCAATTAGAGAATTGACATCATTAAATAGATATCCTGTACCTTCATCAATATATGTATTCATAGGTTTAACGTCCCTAGTTAAACATAGTTTCGAATAGCTCATAGCTTCAAGTAAAACTAAGCCTAAGCCTTCTGAGTATGATGGAAAAACAAAAATATCTACCTCATTAAAAAATTTTTCTCTATCTTCAACATAGCCAAGGAAATTCACACAAGTTTTATTTTTCTGATTCAGGATATTAGTTAGCTTACTAACATACTCAATATTTCCATAACCTCCAATATTTACCTTTAAATTATTCTCAACTAGATTAATACTATTGGTAGCTTCTAAAAAATCTTCGATACCTTTGTTTTTGTTTAACCTTCCCAAGAAACCTATTTTTAAGTTATCTATATCTATTTTTTTTGGTAAATTTTTATTCACCCAGTAAGGAATAACCTCAACTTTTAATGAGGAATTTAAATTATTAATCCATTCTTTTACTTCATCAGAAATTGCTATAACCGTTGAGGCATTTTTCCAAAAATTTGATAATCTTTTCATAAATATTTTACGAAAAATATTAGATAATTTGTTATTTTCTAAATAAGTATCATATTTGCCATGCACGCTAACTATCCATTTAATATTAGAAACTCTTTTTGAGAATTTTCTTACAAGAAATACCATAAAATCACTTCTTGGTTGATGAGAATGTATTATTTGAATATTTTGTTTCTTAACGTAATCTGCAAATGAAAAATAAGAAGCGACATTGAACATTCTTGGGCCATTCAATCTTTTTATTTCTATTCCTAAATTATTTATCTCGTTTTCTAGTGAAATTATATTTTTGTTGTCTGGGCCTATTACAACTAGTTTTAAGAGATAATTATTTTGTATCTGTTCTGTAATTAGATCAAATAAATGAGTCTCCGCTCCACCCCTATTTAATGAATTAATTACATGGCAAATTAACATATTAATCTTAAATTCTAGGTGTTATCCACGTAGATTTAGGTGGAAAGAGATAATTTTCTTTGTAAAATTCATTTAACTTAATAGGAGTAAAACTGACAATATTTTTATTTGTTAGCTCTCTATCGTTTGCTAATGGACTAATAAAGCCATTTTGAAAACATTGTCTTTTAAAGTCATATAATTCATAGATATCAATTATTTTATTTGAAGAGTAGATATCGTCACCTATTTTTATATAATGTTTTGAGTTTGAATTATTAAAAAAGTTTTGACTTTCTATAAATTCTACAAATTTAGATTTTTCAATTTTTATTTCTGAAAGATGCGAATCTATATTAACAGCTGAAGAAGAAACGATTATAACTTTAATTGAAGAGTCTATATTGTTTCTAGATATGAAATCATATCTGTGATGACCATCAAGAAGTGTCAAACAATCAATATTTAATACTTCATTCTCTAGTAATTCTGCTGAGTCTATATCAACAGAAAATAATAAAGGTTGAAATTCATTAATTAACTGTATGTCTTGATCTTCAATTGGCTCCCCCAACTCTTCATGTAAAATAACTTCTAAATTATCTTTTTTTAAAAAATTTATTTCAGATTGAATGCCTAGTGCGTTATATTCTTTGAACTCATAGGTAGAAATTTTATTTATTTTCATTTTTTATTAAAAAATCTATCAATAAATTGGGATATATAATCGACCATTTCAGAATTTACAGCATTATATAAGCTAATTCTTACTCCACCTACACTTCTATGTCCTTGTATACCAATGATATTATGTTTTTTTGCTTCAATTAAGAATTCTTCCTCTAAACTACTGTCAATAAAATTAAATACTATATTTGATCTACTTCTAGCAAATTGACAAATAGGCAAAGATATTTTTTCAGAATAATTTGTAAGTTGGTTGTAAAGTAGATTTGAGTGTTTGATCGATTGTTTTTCAAAAAAATCTATACCTCCAGATTTTATCATCCATTCAGAAACTAGGTGTAATATGTAAACAGAGAAGGTTGATGGCGTATTTAAGACAGAATCATTGTCTGACAATTTCATTAAATTTAAATAGGAAGGGTTTTCAATATCAGGCAAATTAGCTTTATCACCTATACAAATTGTTACCCCTGGTATTCCCATATTTTTTTGTGCTCCAGCATAAATGTATGTTAAATTATCCCAATCAAATTTATACGAACCTATATCAGATGACATATCAACAATAAGCGCCGGATGATTTATATTTTTAAAATCTCTAATTTGAATTCCATTTATTGTTTCATTTGAAGTTACATGTAGATAATCTAAATCTTTAAAATATTTACCATTCTCTTTTGATAAAAATTCCTCAATTTTAGAATCATCTAAATTTATGATTTCAGTTTCTTTTACTAATCCAAAATCTTCATATGTTTTTTTACCCCACTCTCCTGTAACAAGACAACCTATATTATTTTGAAAACCGTAGTTATAAGGCAAAATACTATTTTGATACGTAGCTCCCCCTTGAAGGAGTAGAATAAAATAATTATCCGGAATATTAAATAAGTTAGTTAAATTTATTTTCAATCTTTCCATTATTTCTTTAAATTCTCTACTTCTGTGAGATATTTCTAATATGGAAACTCCTGACCCTTTATAATTAATTATTGATTCTTTGGCTTCCTCTACAACAGAAGGGTGAAGTCTTGCAGGACCGGCTGAAAAATTATAATTGTTCATATATATCTCTATCTTTAAAAAGAAAATTATATGCAATACCGATTATTAGACCATAAAATGAATTAACTTCCTCTATGGGGCTAACAAAGAAAAATAATACTATAAGAAGTAAAAATAAGCTGTTCAAATTAAATTTCTTAGTTTGTAGAAAATGGAAAATAAATATGAATAAGAATAAAGGAAAAATCACTCCAAAGGCTTGAGTATAAAATACAAACATATTTTGTACATTCATTTCATATTTTACTAAAGAATAATTTCCCGTTCCAAAATTTTTAGTACTATATCTTTGAAGTAAATACTTGGGTAAAGTTCTATTGGAGAAATACATCTCTTCATTAACTTTTAAAGAAGAATAGGATTGAAAGTCTGAATTAACATTACTGAAGCTTCCAGGGTTAATAAATTTAACTGATGTTAAAAAATATTTAACCACGTTTAATCTATCATTCCCAAGCTGAACAACTGGATCATCAATATTTGAATCAATTTTTATTTCTCCAGAGTTATTCATATTCTGAACATCTTCTTCAAATTCCATACACTCAACACTTTCAGGGTTTAAATTACATTCAAAGACACCGAATGTAGAGAAAATAATAATTAGACTAAAAAAAATAAGAAATTCAAATTTTATTTTTCTTTTAATAAAATATTGAATTAATAAAAAAACTAAAAAGATAATACAGAATAACTTCATATAATTACTCCTGGTAAGGCCAAGTACTATTCCAGAGAGAACTGGAACAAGTAAATTTTTTCTATTTATGTTATATAAAAACAAAAGAACAATTGGAAAGAAAAAAGTAACTAAGAAAACTGGCTCCCTAAAAGTTCCCATAGCTCTGTGTGGTTCAGATAGCCAAAATATAGATTGTTCAGATTCACGATACATATTTGTATTTGACCGATTTCTTAATGGTTCATATAGGTCAAATATTTGGGCTATGAATATATAGATAGTAACAATTGAAAAAAAATAAATTAAATATTTTGTATATTTAAAAAATAAATCTAATTTTTCATTTTCTAAAAAATAAATAGTAAAAAATAACACGGCAAAAAATGATATTAAATTAAAAATCCTTAATGAAATATAAATCAGATCAGAACTGGTCGGTTCATAAAATACTATATAAATTATTTGAGGAATGAAAACAATAAGAGAAGCAATAATTAAAATATCTTTTGTGTTCTTAGTGAAAAGATTTCTATATTCAATTAGAGACAAAGCTAATAACAAACTCATTCCTATCCATGAAATTGGAATAGAAAATATTTCATAAGCATCAAGAAAAATTAATATGATTGAAGAAAATATAACTATTAGATAACTGGTATCTTTATTTAATTTCATAATCTATATGATAATGTGTATATTTTATGATTTTAATTTTTTCTTATATATGAGATATTCATAGGACTTTTGCAAGATCATCGCAGTAGATAGTGAAATAGCAATTCCTCTTGATGAATAAATATCTGCTAGTGGGATAGCTAGTAACAGAAATACAACTGAATAAATTAGCCTTCCATATGCATGGTAAGAAATTAAATCATTAAATAATAGATATTGCCTTATCCAGAATGTATAGAGATAGAAAGTAAAACCGATTAGTAATATTAACATTGGAATATATGATTCTAGAAATTCTTCTGTACCAATTAACAAAATCAAACTCTCCCCTAGATTTACATACAATACAGCCAATATAAAACCTATAGGCAGTAGAACTTTTCTAAAGAAAACATTTATATGAAAATTATCTTTAGAATTTTTTAATTTATTTTGAAGCCATGGATTAAAAGTAACAACTACGTAATTTATTGGCTCTACTAATTTTTTAGCAAATTTATAAATCCCAACAGATGAGAGATCGCTAATAACACTTAGAAGAATCACATCTAAATGCTGCGGAATTAAACCTAATATCTGATCAAGTCTGAGTTTTCGATAAGATTTTTTAATTCTTTGAAAATAGCTAATTAATGATTCAAAATTTATTATTTGAAATTTAGCATACTTACTAGCCAAATACACACCCAGTAAACCATAAGTAAATGAATAAACTGTCTGAGCAATAAGATAGTTTTTAATACTTGGATTAATAGAAAATAAAAATAAGATACATAAAAACCTTGTAAAGACTGTTAGAAATTCTAGATATGAAAAACTTTTCATTTTCCCATTAAATATTAAGACTGCTTTTGAAGTCTCAGAAAAAGTTTGGATAATCCTTGAAAGCAAATAAACCAAAATAACTGGAGTTATTGTTTTTATTCCAAAATAATTCCCAAGTTCACTATTAAAAATTAGAAAACAAATAGTAAATGAAACTAATCCAATAAAAAAATCAAAAAATAAAGAATCTGTAAATACATTTTCTCCCTTTTTTATCGCAAGTAAAGTAACATCACTATTTCTTGAATGGGTCGCTCTGAATATCAAGCTAGGTAATGTTATAATTAATGTAACTATACCAAAATTTTCAACCCCCAACTGTTTAACAACATAAGATACTTGAAGAACCGAAATAATTGCAATGAAGAGTTGTGAACTAATTAGCTCTTTCGTCTGTTGATATATTTCTTTAATATACAATAAATTCACCAGTTTCTGTGGAGCTGAGGGGATTTGAACCCCTGACCCCGTGCATGCCATGCACGTGCTCTACCAACTGAGCTACAGCCCCATAATAATAAACATTAGCCATATTGATTTACTAGATTGCTATCAAAAAATAAATCCTCAAGATTGTAATACTCTCTTGCTTCCTCAGTAAAAAAATGAATTCCAACACCTTCAAATTCAACCAATGCCCACGATGAATCTAAACCTTCTGAAAAAAAGTTTTTGTTTTTAGATTCTACTAATTTCTTAAGCTTTTTAACTGAAGATACCATTTGAGTATTTGAATTAGCAGTGCACATAATAATTACATCAAAATAGCTATTTTCTTGAACTTCAAAAGCTTTAATGTTTGTACATTTTTGAATGAGCAAGATATCAAAGATATTATCAAAGAAAAAGTTTTCTATGGTTTTCGTTTTTCTTTCAGTCACTATTAAATATGTTACCATGTAAAAAATAAAGACACTATTCTTATACTTAAGGAGAAAATTGAATAGGGTAAAATATTATCTATCTTTATTACTAAGAGCTTTTAACAATAAACGTCTAAGAACAGTACTTAGCCTTATATTATTTTTTATAGGAATCTTTGGTTTTATATTTTTTATAACTGAACCTGATGTTAAAAGTTATAGTGACGGTCTTTGGTGGGCGTTAGTAACGATAACAACAGTAGGCTATGGTGACATTACACCTTTAACCAGCCTTGGTAGATTAGTAGCAAGTGCTTTAATGTTTTTGGGGCTAGGATTAATTGCTAGCCTCACAGCTGTTGTATCAGTAAAGTTTATTCAAAGTTTTGTAGATCATCATACTAATGATGATGTATTAGAAAAACTCGAGGAAATGCAAAAAGACCTAGATGAAATAAAGAGAAAAATTCAATAAAGATTATTTTCTTTTATATATTTAATAATTTCTTGAGGTAAATCTTTGTCACTTAAATGATTTTCTTTTATTTTTTTTCGTATATGACTTGAGCTTAAGTTCAATTTTTCTCCCTCAATTAATCCGTAATCAAATGGAAAATTCATATTAAGCGTTTCTGACTTATCTTCTCTTCTTAATGCAATTAAAAAATTCGTAAGATCTGATAGTTTCTCATAATTTTTCCATGTTTTGATGTTCATTGCTGCATCTGAGCCAAGTATAAAATACAAACTTTCTTTCGGATGGTCTAGCCTGTTTAGTGTCTCATAAGTGTAAGATGGATCTTTTTCTGATTTCTCTATATCACTTAATTCAAATAAATTATTATCTTTAATTAACAAATCAGTCATTTGATATCTGTCTTCAAAAGAAGTTTTCATATCTTTTTGCCAAGGAGTTCCAGTTGGAATGAATATAACTTTCTCCAGTTTATATTGTTCAATAGCTCTTCTTCCAATTTCATAATGTGCATTATGAGGAGGGTCAAAGGTTCCACCTAGTATTCCTGTTTTTTTCATTTTAAAGTTTTCTTAAAATCTATATTATTAACAAATTTACGTAATTGATTATAGTTTCTTACTTCAGATGTATTTTCAGATATTATTTCAAACTTTTTTATTTGACTATCTCCTGTGTTCCAATACTTTTTATTTTCAGGATTCATCCAATAAATTTTTTCAAATTGTGAATCTAAATCTTTAATAAGTTTTTCAGATATATTTCTATAATTATTTCTTCCATCTCCAATCACAATAAGAGTCTTCGTTTTAGAATCAAACTTTTTATTTTCATCAATCAACTCTTGAAATGAGGTTTCATAATCAGAGTGTCCATCATTTTTTACATAACTATTCCAATTATGTAAAACTGTATCAATTTCATTCTTTTTTAATTTTTTTAAAATTTTTGTTACTTCAGTTAATCCATCTATAAAAACAAAAGCTTTGATTGAACTAAACCTACTCACCATTCCAAATAATAAAGTTACTCCAAAAAGTGAATACAGAGCCATTGATCCACTTATATCGCAAAGAATTATTAGATTTGGTTTTCTTAGCAATTTTGGTCTCATAATTATTTTTTGAAAAATCCCCCCTGTTTGCATTGATTTTCTTATTGTTTTTCTAAAGTGTAATTTACCTCTGCTCGCTTGTTTTATGTGTCTTTTAAATTTTATAGCTAGTTTATTTCCCAATTTATACGTTTGCTCTAATAAAATTCTTCTTTCATTTGGGTCGCTATATAAAAAATCTAATTCTGATAATTGTACCTTTGGTTCAAGCTCTGCAGGCATATAGGGATCTTTAGCTTTATTTCTTTCTTCTTTTAAAATTTCTAATATTTTCATATCTAGCAACTTATTAAATTTATTTTTATTTATTAAGTTAGTTATTGATGAAATTTCATCAAATTCATAAATATCAAATAACATCATAGTATCTTCATACTTGTTGCTTTTTTTAATTTGATTTAACCAATAATCGTTTGAAACTGGTCTTGAAAAGTCTATATCACCATAATTTTCAACAATGCCTCTAACAAGAAGATTGAAATTATTATAATTTTCATCATTTAGTTCAGAGACAATTTCCTGTAATTTATTATCATTATCAAAATATTCATCTAATAATGAATAGTTACTTGAGTCATTAATTTCAATTGAGTGCTTGAAATACCTATTAATCAGATTTTTTAATTGAACTTGCTCTTCTCTACTTTTTGGAATTAAAAAATATAAATAAAGAAGTTCTCTATCTAAATTTTTTAATTTTTTTAAATTTTTATATTCAAAAAATACTTTTATTTGTTCAATAGGAATAAAGTAATCGTTTTTTTTACAAAATTCAGAAAAATTTAATACATCATTCTTTGTTAAACTCATTTGACTCTTCTATTTTCTCTATGTATTTCTTTTGATCTGATTTATCTTTTAATAAAATACCTAGATTAGATCTTATTGATTCTTCATTTTTTGACTTGTTATATTTGACCCATTCTACAGACTCAATTAAAGATGGGATTTTATTTAAACTAAGGCTTCTTACAAAAGAAATAAGAGAAGCATATTTTGCTGCACTATCTTTATCTATTTCTTCTATGCTATTCATTAAAACTTTAGTTTCAATATCAATAGATGGAAAATCTAGATAATAATATATGCATCTCCTTCTGAGTGCATCGGAGAGCTCCCTCGTACTGTTGGATGTAAGAATAGTGGCCCTATTTTCACTACCATTTATTGTTCCAAACTCTGGAATTGTAATCTGATTTTCAGCAAGTATTTCTAATAGTAAAGCTTCGAATTCCTCATCTGATCTATCAATTTCATCAATTAAAAAAAGTGAATTTTCTTCTGAAGTTAGAGCACTTAAAATAGGTCTTTTAATTAAATACTTTTCATCAAAAAGATTTTCATTCTTTTCATTACTTTGAATTGATAAAAGTTGCTTTTTGTAGTTCCATTCATAAACAGCTTTATCTTCGTCAATTCCTTCATGGCACTGGAGTCTTATCAATTCTAAATTTAATAATGAAGAAAGTGTTTTTGCTAAAAAAGTCTTTCCTGTTCCCGCAGGACCTTCTATTAATAAGGGTTTATTAAGGAAAATTGCAGCATTTACTACATCAACCAAATCTTGCGTTGCGAAATAATTTTCTTTTTCTAAAGAATCAATGGTTAAATCATTAATATTCATTTTCTTATTGTTCCTGTCCCCTCAACAATATATCTTTCATTTGTTAAAGATTCTAATCCCATTGGACCTCTAACGTGAAGTTTCTGAGTGCTGATTCCTACTTCAGCACCAAAACCAAACATTTCACCATCAGTAAATCTAGTAGAAGCATTTATAAAAATTACTGAAGAGTCGAGAGATTTTGAGAATTTATTTTTAATTTCATCTGATTCTGTAAGGACCGCTTCAGTATGACCAGAAGAATATTTTTGGATGTGTAATATAGCCTCATCTATATTCTCAACAATTTTGATAGCTAACTTAAGATCATGAAATTCAGTTAAATAATGTTCATCATTAGCAATTTCAAGATCTTGTATGTCATTAGCTATAATTTGGTCAACAAAAAGTTCGACTTCATTTTCAAGCAATTCATTTATAATTTCTTTGCCCATTTTTCGATATATTGTTTTACTCAATATCAAAGTTTCCAAAGCATTGCATACCCCAGGTCTTTGGACTTTTGAGTTGATAATTATATCAATTATATATTTTGGATTGGCATCATCATGGACATAAAGATGTACATTTCCATCTCCATCTAGGATAAATGGAACCTTTGCATTATCTACTAATGTGTCAATTAATCCTCTTCCTCCCCTTGGTACAATTAAATCAATGTATTCAGTAAGTTGCATAAATTTTATTGCATCTTCTCTTTTCTTACTTTTAATAAGTTGTATTGCGTTCTTGTTAATTTTATTTTTCTCAAGAGATTTTTGTAATGAACTTAGTATTTCAGAATTAGAATCTACACAATAACTAGACCCTTTTAAAACAGCTGCATTCCCCGACTTAATACAAAGTGCTGAAACATCACTTGTAACATTTGGTCTTGCTTCATAAATAATACCTATGACACCAAAAGGAGACCGTGTTTTATTAATCTTAAGTCCATTATCAGTTGTCCAGGATTTTGTTACTTCACCAACTGGATCATTAAGGGGGATAATCTTTTTTAATCCATTGCTCATACCCTCAATCCTCTCTTTTGTTAAAGTCAAGCGATCAATTAAAGCAGGTGAAAGTTCTAGTTCTTGAGCATTATCAAGATCTTTTTTATTTGCTTCAAGTATTAAGTCAGAATCTTCAATAAGTTGTTGAGACATATCATCAATAAGAGTATTTTTAATATTTGTACTTAATTGATTTATCTCTTTAGAAGCAATTACTGCTTTTTCACCAATATCTTTAAACACATATCAAGATTAATTTGATTTTTCAGATATTTAAAATGTTTTATAAGATTAATAAATTATCTTTATGAATAACTACTTTATTTTCAGCATCTTTATCTAAACTAATATCCTTACTAGAAATTCTTGAAATCCCTTTAGCAATCAATATATTATTGGTATCAAAAATTTCAACTCCTTCATTACTATCAAAGTCTACATTTATTTCTTTAATGCCTATTGATAATAAAGAAGCATCATTCATTAATGCATTTTTTGCTCCATCATCAACGATTATTTTTCCTATTATTTGCATGCCATATGCTATCCATAATTTTTTAAGCTTTACTTTTTTTGAAGACTGTTTAACCAATGTACCAATGTCCTCATTGTTTACTACTTTTTTAATACATTTATCAGACCAAGTAATAATTTGGGTAGGAATTCCTGAAAATCCAGCCATCTGTGAAGCCATAATTTTGGTTGAAAATCCACCTGCTCCTTCACCTGATGCAGACATTGGAATCAAATCTGCTAATTCTTCAGAGTCGTATTCAATATAATTTATTTTTTCTGCATTTTTTGATTTTTGTGGATCAGAGTCAAATAAGCCTTCTTGATTGGTAATCAATACTAGCTTTTCAGCCTTAACAACAATTGCAACGATTGCTGACAATCTATCATTATCACCAAATTTTAATTCCTCAGTTGCAACAATATCATTTTCATTTATTACGGGAATTATGTCTTGTGCTATTAATTCGTTTAAAGCATCTGATGTATTAACAAATTGATTGCGATCTTCAAGAACATTTTTAGACATTAAGACTTGAGCTATTTTCAAATCTTTAGTTTTAAAAATTTCTTTAAAAGAATTCGCCAAAGTAATTTGACCTACTGCTGAAGCTACCTGTAGAGACTTTAATGCTGTGGGTCTCTGTTCAAGATTTAATTCATTCGCTCCTAACTGAACAGCTCCCGAAGTCACAATAACAAAGTTAAATCCATTTAATTTTTGCTC
>CENF01019802.1_pt1 | contig 11803 bp, 16 predicted proteins | sample 361291 | NCBI WGS metagenome assembly CENF01 (sample SAMEA2619399, study PRJEB7988) | marine metagenome | isolation source: saline water (ENVO:00002010), including | reverse complement strand
GTTTCTAACGGAGGAGATATGCCAACACCTAAAATAAATAATAAAGCACCAATTTTCGAAGGAGAATGTACCGGTAACAAAAAGATAAGTCTTACTGATCTGAAAGGCAAGAATGTAGTTTTATACTTCTATCCCAAGGATAGTACTCCTGGCTGCACAACTGAGGGTCAAGATTTTAGAGATCTTAAGGCTCAATTTACAAGATCCAATACGATAATCTTTGGTCTATCGCGAGAGTCCATAAAATCACATGAAAATTTTAAGATGAAAGAAAAATTTAATTTTGATCTTATTTCGGACCCGGAAGAAAAAATCTGCAAACAATATGATGTAATTAAAGAGAAAAGTATGTACGGCAAGAAATATATGGGAATTGAAAGAAGTACTTTTCTTATTAATTCTAAAGGGAAATTAGTAAAGGAGTGGAGAAAGGTTAAGGTAACAGGACATGCAAAGGCAGTTCTTGAGGCAGCAAAAGAACTTAAAAACTAATTAATAGGTTCAGGCCAGGAATTAATTATTGCTTTTATAAAAGTTGCCAATGGTATAGCAAAAAATAATCCCCAGAATCCCCAGATGCCACCAAAAAAGAGTATGGCGATAATAATAACAGCGGGATGTAGATTGTTTCTTGTTGAAAAAAGTATAGGGACAAGCACATTACCATCTAAGATTTGTATGAGTAGGTAAAAACCCAAAAGCCAGTAGAAATTCTCACTTAATCCCCATTCATAGAGCCCTATTAAAACAACTGGAATAGTTACCAAGATAGCACCAAAGATAGGAATGATTACAGACAGTCCAACCAGTATTGCAATCAAGACAGCATAAGGTAGTCCTAGAGTGGCAAACAAAGCATAAGAGGTAATAGAAACAATTAACATTTCTAAAAATTTACCTGTTACGTAGTTAAAGAGTTGATCATTCATCTCGGAGAATACCGATTGCATAAATCCATTTTCTTTAGGAAGAATAAAAGAAGCAATGGGTAAAAGTTCATTTTTATCCTTTAAGAAAAAGAACACCATTAAAGGAACCATAATTGCGTAAAGTATTGCATTGAACATCAATGAAATTGTTCCCGCTAGCTGACCTAAAGCCGAACTTAATAAAGTGTTGATCTGACTGCTTAAATTGGCAAAGATTAAGTCTATATCTTCTTCAGAAAAATAATTATTCATCTCTACTAGGGTTTGCTGAAAAGAACTGACGATACTAGGCAAGTTTTGAAGTAAATTATTTATTTCAGTCCCAATAGATGGAAGGGCTAAAAATAAACTTAAATAAAATCCAAAGAAAATTATCAAGGTTATAGCTAATGATATTTTTTGAGAGATATTCATTCTCAGTAAAGTTGTCATTAGACCGTTGAGAAGAAAAGCTATGACTATACTTATAATTACTGGTAGTAAAACATTTCCAAATAAAATGATAAATAAAAAAGAAAATACTAATAAGATTGCAAAATAAACCGACTCTTCATTAGAGAAAAACCTTTGTATAAATTTATTTAATAAACTTTGCATAATAATTAAGGAACTAATTATTTTTTATATAATCTAATTAATTCAATTAATATAGTAACTAGTTTCTACCTAAAGAAATAGTATGAGCAGCATTATATCTAAATTAAAAATCTATTGGTTAATCTTGGTTTTCAGCTGCACATTGATTCCTGAAGAAGACCTTCCCGTAATTGGTGATGCATCTTCTTCTGTTATATCTATTGCTTCCGAATATAACTTGGGTCGATTATATATGGCCCAACTGCGAAGAAGTCTTCCAGAATATTTAGATCCGGTTACTCAAGATTATGCCGAACATCTTGTCTATAGGTTATCAGAATTTAGTGAATTGACTGACAGGAGGCTTGAAATTGCATTAATAGATGAAAAATCTGTAAATGCTTTTGCTGCGCCTGGCGGCATTGTTGGAATCAATGCAGGATTGATTTTCCATGCTGAAGCTGAAGGTCAACTAGCCTCAGTTTTATCACATGAGTTGGCGCATCTAAGCCAAAGGCATTTTGCAAGAAGAATGCAAAGACAAAAGGATAGGAGTCTAGCTAATTCCCTAATGATACTAGGGAGTATAGCTCTTGCAGGAGCAACAAGTAATCCAAATGCCCTCCTAGTTGGTCAACAAGCCATAACTCAACAAAATCTTTCTTTTAGCAGAGGAGATGAACAGGAAGCAGACAGAATAGGCTTTAAAAATCTCATTAGAGCTGGTTTTGATCCGAAGAGTACTTCGCATATGTTTGAAAAACTTCAATCTTTAAGCAGACTTTCAGGTTCAAATGAACTTGAGTTTCTTAGGTCTCATCCTTTAACTAAAAATAGAATTGCTGACGCTCAATCAAGATCTCAAGGGTTTGAAGGGAAAGACTACAGAAATTCTATTGAATATGAACTCGTTAGAAATAGATCAATTGTGCACTTTTCAGAAGTCCCAAGACAATCTGTTACGATTTTCCAAAAAAAGATAAATGAAGCAAAAACTCAGAGAGAAGAATTAGAGTCTTATTATGGTCTTGCTCTTTCTTTATCAAAAGATAAAAAACATGATCAAGCGTTGCAGAATATGAGAAAAGCTTTGATTCTAGACAGTGAAAATCTTATTTTGCAAATAGGTCTATTGGAACTTCATATAGCTGCTGAAAACTTTTTTGAAGCAGAAGCATTGGCTGCATCCTTATTAAGCACCAATCCAAATAACTACCCAATAACTATGCTGTATAACGAAGTGCTGATGAATAAAGGTGAATACGAAACAGGTGAACAGATATTGAGAGAGCTCTCTTTGATTAGACCAAATGATCCCCAGGTTTGGTATTGGTTAGCTGAGGTACAAGGATTAGACAAAAATGTCATAGGATTACATCTTTCAAGAGCAGAATACTTCTTTTTAACCGGTGCCTATGAAACTTCTATAAAACACTTAAGAATGGCAATGGAGTTAACAGGAAATAATTTCCAACTTACTGAGTCTATACACAACAAAATAGAAAGATCTCATAGATCTATAGAAGCCCTCAAGTCTGTTTCCTAACCAGGAGGCCAAGAGAACTCTCTTTCAGCTATTAAATGAATGTGAAGGTGAAATACTGTCTGTTGAGCTCCAGCACCATTATTTACAACAAGCCGGAAAGCTTCTTCTATTCCTAGTTGTCTGGCTACCTTTCCTGCAACGAGAAGTAAATGTCCTAGCAAGTCTTGGTCTTCTTCTGAAGCATCAGATATCTTATCTATCTGCTTTTTTGGAATGATTAAAAGATGAGTAGGAGCTGTTGGGTTAATATCTTTAAAAACTAAGGATTTTTCATCTTCATATACTATATCTGCAGGTAGTTCTTTATCTATTATTTTTTGGAAAATTGTATCTGCCATATTTAAAGCTCCTTTGCATCATCGTAAGAAATAATCTCACCTTCATTAGATTGAGAGCTTTCTTTTAGTATAACTTCATAGCCTTGAACATTAGAAATCTCCTTAATGCCATCTATATGCATAGATTTCTCTTTAAATTCTTCTAAAGCTTGGGTCTTAATCTTAGCTTCCTTTGGGCTTAATGCTGCTATGAAATAATTTAGATGAGTTTCGTAAATACCCTCTCCTATCGATTTGTCATAAAAACCTACATGTACCATAAATAATTTCATAAATTTCTTAACTTAAATTGATTCCAAAAAAATTTAATATATAGAAATATAACCAATAAACAATAGCGGTTAGTGCTACGGATATGCAGAGGTTCATATAGAAAGAAGGATTCATTCCTATTAGAGCATAAAGTGCAATAAAGAAGGTAAGTGAGGGGGGAATCATAATTAATATATTTCTAGACAAGTCTCTGATAGATGAAAGATCTTGTGTGTCAAAATATAACCAGATAAAAGCCAAAAGAGACGTAAGAGGAATAGAGGCCACAATACCTGCAATTAAAGTTGATCTCTTTGCTATCTCTGAAATCACAACAATAATAAATGCCGTGAATAATATTTTAAAGAAGGTATACATAAAGTTATTTCACAATTAAACAACAATAGTTAAGATAAAAGAAGATATATGACTTCCAAAGAACCGAACCTTAATATTTCTCTCACTCAACTACAAGAAGCAGTAGAAGATCTTGACCCAAGAAAAAATTTACAAAATATTGCTGCGGCTGCGGCTGAAATTCTAGCTGAATCCGATCTATCAACTAAATGGGATGATGTTATTACAATGTTAGACAGTGAAAATATTTCTGAAAGACTGAGACTGGCAGCTCATATCATATTTAGAGCTAGGCTTATTCTTGATGAGATGGACAGAAACCCAATATCAAAGACTATTGTTTATAACACCATGCTGATGATGGATGCTCTCGAGGTTTCTAATCTTAAGGGCTATATAATAGATAAGTCTTCACCTAAATTTAGAAATCTCAGCTCTGAAAATTCTTCGATAGAGTCAGCTCTTAAGAAAGAACGTGTTTTAAGCGTTATCAAAGAGCTCCAATCAGATAACCCAGGAAAGGGTATAACATGGTTGAGAAAAGAGGCATCTAAACTCTTAATCTCAGAAGGCTTTAAAGGCTATAGTTACAGGCAGATTATGAGAGATACAAAGGGTTTAAAAGTTATCTAATCAACCTTTTGTGAGATACATCCCAATCCATGTTGCACCTAAGCATGAAAAAATAGATACAGAAACATAAACCAAAGCGGCCCAAAAGTTTCCAGAACTGATTAGATCTAAAGATTCTCTTGAAAATGCAGAAAAGGTAGTGAAAGCTCCAAGGAAGCCAACAAACAAAAAAGGAGTTAAAAACTTTTCTAGGTTACTGTCCATCAAGTTGTAAAATAAACCTAATAAGAAACAACCAAATATATTTACAAATAATATTCCAATGGGTATTTCTAAATTCTCAGATTTGTTAAACAGATTGGATAAATAAAATCTACTTACAGCTCCTAAAGAGCCTCCTAGACAAATTAAAAAAATATTCATTGTGGGTTGGTGGGCCGTCTGCGACTCGAACGCAGGACCAATTCGTTAAAAGCGAACTGCTCTACCGACTGAGCTAACGGCCCGAAAAAAAAAGCGTATATTAAAGGTTTAATCAACTAAATTCGACTCTTCTTTTAAATTTTCTTTAGATTTTTTTGCTAGTTGTGCGGCCCCAGATTCAGGATAACTTTCCTGGGTTCTATTATAAAATTCTAATGAACTTTTAATATCTCCTTCAAATCTATAGATTTCACCCAATTTAAATAATGAATCTGGTGTTCTTAAGTCTTCTGGAAATTGATCAACGACGTTCTTAAAGCTCAATTTTGCGTCCTCATACATTTCCTGTGCTAAGAATAATTCACCAGACCAAAAGTAAGCTTCAGCGGTGAAGGTGCCATCTGGAAAAGATATGATAATTTCTGAGAAGATCTCTAAGGCTTCAGCAAATCTAGATTCTTCAAATAAAACTAATGCAGATTTAAATAATTCTTTTTCAGTTTCATCTTCTTCAATAACTTCCTCTTCTGCTGCTACTAATATCGGTGATGAAGAAAGTTTAGAGAGAGTGAGGATTCTGCCGTCTAAGTCTAAATACCTCTGTTGTTGCAGTTCAAGAGATCTTTCTACTAATATAGAATTTTCTTCCAATAAATTTCTTAACTCTCTTATTTCTTGTTCAAGAACTTCTATTTTTTTATAGAGGAGCTCTAAACTTTCATTTTCTTCAGCAAAAGATGAAATTGAGAGTATAAGAATTAATACGGGAAGAAAAAATTGCTTCAATCTAATTAGAATGTTTTAACTAAAGCTCTTCTATTTTTTGACCAAGAACTTTCATTAGAGCCAGAGGCTGCCGGCTTTTCTTCACCATAACTAACTGTTGAGATTTTATTGGAAGACACTCCATTAATAATCAGTAACTCCGCAACTGTTTTGGCTCTTTGTTCTCCTAGAGCTAAGTTGTATTCCCTGGTTCCTCTTTCGTCACAGTGTCCCTCAACCCTAACAGTCAAATTATTGTCATTTATAATTTTTGCAAGAGTTCTAATTTTTGCTCTACCTTCAGAATTTATATCTGATTGGTCATAAGCAAAGTAGAGAATATTATTAGATGTTAATCCACTATCAGAGTAAGCATCTGAAGCAGAAGCGGATATAGCGGTTGCGTCATTTGTTCTATCCATAGAAACAGAACTACATGAAGCTATAAAAAAAACTAGAAATGTAATTAAAGATTTTTGGGTCATATTCATTTTGGGCCTCCTGAAGATATTATACTTCTATTTTAATTCTAATCTATCAAAGGAGACCAAGAAGGTTCTCTTGCCTCTCCTTTTAGTGAAGGCATTATAAACTTCGTCTTACCGTCTAACGTTATACCTGCCAGAATATCTTTATCTCCATCTTTTGTTGCATAAATTACTACATTACCATTAGGCGAAACTGTTGGAGATTCATCTAACGAAGTATTTGTGAGTATCCTTATCTTTCCAGACCTTAAGTTTTGAGTTGCGATATGAAAAATACCATTCGTTCTGTGTACAAAAACTATACTCTTTCCATCTGGTAAATATCTCCCTCTGGCATTATATGTGCCTTCAAAAGTTAATCTTTTTATTCGTTTTGTTCTAGTATTAATTTCATATATCTGAGGACTTCCTGATCTATTGGAAGTAAATAAAATTCTTCTTGAGTTTGGGGACCAGTCCGGCTCTGTGTCTATACCAAAATGATTGGTCATCTGTGACCAGGTAGAATCTTCTAAATTATAAATAAAAATATCTGGATTTCCTGTCTTAGATAAGACTGCAGATATCTTATTTCCATCAGGAGACCAATTAGGAGAACTATTAATTCCCTTCTCAAGCTTTAGTCCTATCCTCTCAGCGTTGGAAAGTTTTTGTATATAAATACGCGAAGTTCCCTCCTCAAAAGACACATATGCTATTTCTTTTAAATCAGGCGACCAACTTGGGGACATTAAAGGTTGAGGTGAAGAAAAAAGAGATAAACTCTCATAACCATCTATGTCAGAAATCATTAAATTATAATTAGGGTTCGACTTAGATGGTTTATCTATATAGGCTAACTTAGTAGAAAATATTCCAGGTATGCCTTGTATCTGCGAATAGATGGTATCACTTATCTTGTGTCCAATGCTTCTCAAGGTCTTTAGAGGTCCTAATACAGTGCCTCTATGTATCGCCCTTTCTTTGATAACATCGAATATGATGTATGTTGCTTTTATTTCTTGATCCATCTCTGAGGGACTGATCTCGCCTATTACTAAATAGTCAGTTCCGAGTAATCTCCAGTCCTTATAAAAAACCTCTTCCTTAGAGGTAGGAAGACTCAACATATTCTTAGGAGGCAGGACTTCAAATTCGCCAAAAGACTCTAGGTCTGATTTTATAACTTGATGCAAGAATTCTTCTTGAGGAATATCTAAATTCCATTTCATAGGAACAATAGCAATACTAATTGAATCCTCTGAACCTCCTTTTATCTCTATTCTAAGTTGGGATGATAAGTTCGATAAAAAAACTATTGAAAAGGTTATCAAGAATATTTTTAGAAAACTCATGACTTGGTCTGACATTACTCTGGTCTAAAAACTAAGACAAATTTTCTAAAATGTTGATCAAATAGTCTCATCTGCATACTTAAACCCTCAAAAGTCTTAACTTTATAAATTGCAGACATAGCAGATTCATCAAACGCTTTATTTCCACTACCTTTAATTAAAGTAGCAGATAGAATTTCTCCTGTAGGGACTAAATTAATTTGAATTTCAGTTTTTAACTTAAGATTAAGGTTCTTGGGTCGCTTCCAATTCTCCATAACCTGTTGTTTTATAATAGAAGAGAATTTCTCTATATCACTTGAAGATAAATCTAGGTTAATCTGAGCGTTATAGTTAATTTTGTTCTCTATTGCTTCGATCTCTTCTATCAATGAAGCAGCACTAGAAACCTCTATTCTTTCAGTCTTTATGCTTAAAACCTGTTCTTGATTTGTTGTATTGTTCAGCTGAATTTTTTTTATCGGAATCGTTTTTTTCTCCTCAAAAATTATATAAGCAGCAATAGGTTTAGATGACTCAATATTGAATCGGTCAAAGTTGATGTTAAATATATTTGAAAAGGAAAAAATAATACCAAGATGAATCAGAATCGATAATGTAAGTGGCGTGAAATAATTTATCATTTAGATGAAATAGGCTTTGAAATTAAACCAATATCATTTGCACCTGCTATTTGTAATTCAGCCATCACAGTCATTACAGTCTCGTACTTAACCTCTCCGTCCCCTCTAATAACTACTTGCATCCCCGGGCTGGCATCAAAAATCTTTGAAACTGCATTTCTCATTTCTTCAAGGTTAAGAGGTTTACCTTTAGTAGAATCAGTTTCCAAGAACAAGCTACCATCCTTCTTTATGGAAACTATTAGCGGTTCGTTATTTTTTACTGGGAGGGCTTCTGAAGTAGCTTCAGGAAGATTTACTTGAATGCCTTGAACCATTAAAGGAGCTGATATCATAAAGATAACTAGCAGCACCAACATTACATCAATGTATGGAACTACGTTAATATCAGAAATTAAATTTCTTCTTTTCATTTTTAACCAGATTTGATGTCTCTATGGAGAACAGAAGAAAACTCCTCCTTAAACCCCTCGAAATTTGAAATAAGACTATCTGATTCTGATATATATTTATTGTATGCAATTAGTGCCGGTATTGCAGCGAAAAGGCCTATTGCGGTTGCAATCAGGGCTTCTGATATCCCTGGGGCAACAGCTGATAAAGTAGCTTGAGAAGCACCAGCCAAACCTCTAAATGAATTCATGATCCCCCATACTGTTCCGAATAAACCTATATAAGGACTTACAGAAGCTACGGTAGCAAGAAAAGGTAAGTGTTTTTCAAGTAATGACTGCTCCTTTGCCATTGCTGCTCTCATATTTCTCTGAACACTTTCCATGATAGTTTCAGGATCAATTTTTTCATTTAGAAGTCTTTTATAGTCAAGATAACCAACTTGAAAAATATATTCAGCCCCTATCGGCTGACTTTCGTCTTCTTGACTAGTTGAAAGCAAGGCCTCTAGACCAGCACCTGACCAAAATCTAGTTTCAAAATCTAGAAACTCCTCTCTTACTTTATTGATATATAACCATCGTTCGAAGATTACCATCCAAGAGACAATGGAAGCCAAAATTAAAATAACTATAACTGTTTTAACAACCAGACTTGCATTTAAAAAAAGTTCTAATATTGAAAGATCCATAGGGTTGTTAGAGTAATTTTTTCATTCCAGTATGTAAATACTCTGGAAGTTTATTAGGGCTAAAAGAAATTGGATTCAAACTTCCACATTTAATAATTGCTTCAGAAATTAAGGAATCTCCTACATACGCTGTTTGTTTAAAATCAAAACTCACTTTACCAAGTTTTATTAAATCGGTTCTCACTCTCACTTCATCATCTAGCTTTGCTGGTTTAATGAGTTTCATTTCAAGGCTTCGAACTACAAATATCACCCCTTCTTCCATTAGCTTCATCTGCTCATAACCTACTTCTCTTAAGAATTCAGTTCTGGCTCTTTCAAAAAACTTTAGGTAATTAGCGTAATAAACTACACCTTGTGCATCAGTATCTTCGTAATAAACTCTTATTTGATATTCCTTCATTAATCTACATCATCATGTTCAGCTATATCCTTTGTATAAAGCTCTTTTAAAAGAAAGATGAAGTCATCCCATAATAGATCTGCTGTGAAAGGAGAATCTAAGTGAAGTTCAGGATTAATAGCTCCTAAAGGTACTCTTACCTTGATAGGCCTTCTATCAAACTTATAAACCAAGGCCGGTATTCCTTTATTTTTTGTAGCAGCTAAGACTTGTTGCCACCAGGCTTCTAATGGTTCTGCACCGGATCCATACCTTTTACATTCCAGGTACCATCTGCCTAGGATTAAATCTGGTAAATGTTTTTCTCTAGTTTGTTCAAGAATTCTTCTAATATTATTTGTTAAGTTTAAGTCATTAGTAAGTAAGTTAGCTACTTCTCTTTCAAACGAAGCACCCTTATTCCTTGAATTTGTCATATTAGTCCAATTGATCAAGCATGCCTTCAGCAAACTCTATATTAGAAGTGACATTCTGAGTGTCATCAAGATCTTCGAGCATCTCTAGTAATTTAAAAACCCTTAGAGAAGTATCTAAATCTGCTTTTACTGTTGTCTCTGGCACTAGGGTAACTTCTGAATTATCTATCTTTATTTCTTTCTCTAAAAGAGCATTTTTTATATCTTCAAAGTCCTCGGGGGAAGAGCTGACTGTTACCGTTTCATCTTCGTTTATTTCAATATCCTCAGCACCAGCTTCAATTGAAATTTCCATTACCTGTTCTGTATCTTGTTCAGGAGCGATATTTATTAATCCTTTCTTTTGGAAAAGGTAAGATACCGATCCATTAGTTCCAAGATTACCGCCTGATTTAGTAAAAGCATGCCTCACTTCAGCTACCGTGCGATTATTGTTGTCCGTCATCGATTCTACTATTACTGCTATTCCTCCAGGACCATAACCTTCAAAACTTACTTCTTCTAAATTTTCTCCTTCTAACCCTCCAGCTCCTCTTTGAATTGCTCTCTCAATAGTATCTTTAGTCATATTTGCAGCCAGAGCTTTATCAACTGCAGTTCTTAATCTTGGATTATCGTCTGTCACACCCCCACCTAACTTTGCAGCTACGGTGAGTTCTCTAATCAGAACGGAAAAAACTTTTCCTCTTTTTGCATCTTGCCTACCCTTTCGATGCTTAATATTTGCCCACTTTGAATGACCAGCCACTTTAATCCTCCTTATCTAAACCATGGAACCTAATATGAAGTTCTTCTAGTTGTTCTTGCGCCGCTTGTCCTGGCGCATCAGTAAGTAAACAAGATGCTGTTTGTGTCTTTGGAAAGGCAATTACATCTCTGATAGAGTCAGATCCAGTCATTAACATAATCATTCTATCAAAACCTATTGCAAGGCCTGCGTGAGGAGGACAGCCATGCTGTAAAGCAGAAATTAAAAAACCAAATTTTTCTTCAGCTTCATCATCATTAATATCAAGAAGATTTAATACAGTCTGCTGCATTTCTTTATCATGAATTCTCACAGAACCACCTCCAAGTTCCGTTCCATTAAGCACAACATCGTATGCATCTGTTAAAGCTGAAAGAGGGTCTTTAGTTAGCTCTTCTTTAGAGCAATTAGGTGCCGTAAATGGATGATGAAGAGGAGTTAAGTCTCCAGATTTATTCTTTTCAAACATTGGAAAATCTACTACCCAGCATGGTGCCCAGTCACAAGTCAATAAATCTAAATCTTTAGCAATAAGATCTCTTAAAGCGGCTAATGAATCATTTACTACAGAATTCTTGCCTGCTCCAAAGAAAATTATATCTCCTTCTTCAACAACTAACGTCGATAATAAGGAATCTAAGATTGAATCTTCAATAAATTTAATGATGGGAGATTGCAACCCTTCTCTACCTTTGGTTGGATCTTCAACTCTAATATAAGCAAGACCTTTTGCACCATAGTTTCCAACAAAATCTGTGTAATCATCAATTTGTTTCCTTGTAAGAAGTTTTCCATTTGGTACTTTAATAGCAGCTATCCTCGAATCAATGTCATTTGCAGGTTCATTGAAAACCTTAAATTCACATTCTTTAAATAGATCTTTTACTTCTAGCAATTCAAGAGGATTTCTTAAATCAGGTTTATCAATACCATATTTTTCAATGGCTT
>CENF01102376.1_pt1 | contig 11811 bp, 14 predicted proteins | sample 361291 | NCBI WGS metagenome assembly CENF01 (sample SAMEA2619399, study PRJEB7988) | marine metagenome | isolation source: saline water (ENVO:00002010), including | reverse complement strand
GAGTCAATATCTTTATCCCCACTTGCTCCAGAATTTACAACTTGGTCATAAATTACCTCACCATTTTTAAAAACTTTAGCCACATTTGATCCAGTAGTGCCCTCAGCAATTAAGTCACTTTGAAATTTTTCTATTGGGTTATCAATTTTTTTTGTGTTTTCATTACATGCGAATAACATCATCGCAATTAGAAAAATATAAATTTTAAATTTTTTCATTATAATTTTTGGTTAGCTAATAAAGTTAATAAATGACAATTAATTATTTGAACAAATAAAGAAAATAGAACCCTCTTCATAAATGATTATTTACTAAATCCTGAAATTAGTTCTTTATAGCTGATTGGGAAGCCAAATGTTTCAATGGTATCTTTAAAGTCTTGACTGGTTTTACCATAATACTCTATTGAATCAATTAAAAAATGATCTAAAAATTTTATAAAATCTTGCTCCATAGGGTTTCCTTCAGAGACGTTTTCTATGTGATTAAAAATAGCTTCTTCGTTTATATATCTTTCCAAAAGAGTTATCTGTCCATTTTGTGATTTAAAGAATTTCCAAGACAAAACATTAGGCTCCAGCTCATTCATTCTTTTTTGATAATAATCTGAAAAATCATCAATTTCTTTTTCAGTTTTATTGTTTGATTTCATGTAAACCATACTTATAAGTTCATTTTTATAAAAAACTGAATCAGAGATGTTTTTACTTGAATTTGAATCACAAGAATAAAGTGCAATAATAAAAATTAATATAGTAGTCATTAAAATTTTTTTCATCATAATATATTTTGGGTATTAAGTTAAAGTTATGAAATTATACAAATGAAATATCACTAGTTAATTATCAATTTATTATAATTATTAAATTAGTATAACTATGAAAAATCTATTTTGCTACTTAATCGTATTAATGAGTGTTAATTTATTTGGACAAAAAAAAGTATTGGATCATCCAGACTTCGATATTTGGAATTCAATTCAACGATCAAATATTAGCTCTAATGGGGATTATATAATTTACTCTGTTGTTAAAGGCGAAAAGGATAGTGAGCTAAAAATTAAAGATGATAAAGGAAATTTAATTTTTAAGCATGATAGATCAGAAAATAATCGATTTACATATGATTCCAAATTTGTTGTATTTAGTGTAAAGGCCTGGAAAGATAGTATTGTTGAAATGAAAAGAAGAAAAGTAAAGAAGGATAAAATGCCAATGGATACTTTAGCTATTTATAATCTGCAAAATAATATCCTAAATAAAATCCCAAATATAAAATCTTACAGGGTTCCAGAAAAATGGTCTGGATATGTGGCATATCATTATGATATAAAAAAATCTGAAAAGAGTAATGATACTACTAAATCAAAAAAGAAAGTTAAAAAACCTAGTGCCATAAATGGATATCCTCTTGTAATTAGAAATTTAGAATCTTCTGTTGAGGATACAATTCACTTTGTTACTAATTATACTTTTGCAAAAAAGAATCAAACTATAGCTTATTCAACCACTGGAATCAATGGATCTTATGAACCAGGGATATATATTAAAGACTTAAAAAAGAATGAAACTAAACTTGTGTTTAGTTCTCATAAAAAAACAAAATATTATAAACTAAACTTAAGCGACTCAGGTAAAAACCTGGGCTTTATAATCGATGCTGATTCTAGTAAAGTTCAACAAAGACCATATGAGCTTTATAGCTGGAATTCAAATTTTGAGAAAGCTGAATTAATAGCAAATAAAGAAAATTCACCCAAAGGATTTAATGTGTCATCTAACGGTTCTGTATCTTTTTCAAAAGATGAAAGTAAACTTTATTTTGGATTAGCACGTCCTGAAATATTTCAAGACACATTACTTTTAGATGAAGAAATTGTTAACGTTGAAGTCTGGACTTATGATGAACCAAGACTATATACAATACAAGAAAAACAACTAAAAAATGATAAGAATAAATCATATCAAACTGCCTTTCATTTAAAAGATAAGAGAATAATCCAAATAGAAACTGAAGATTTTCCGAATGCAATTTTAGCTGATGAAGGAAATGGTGACTATGCACTAATAAGTACAAGGGAACCATACCAGCTAAGTTCACAATGGACAGGTCTGTTTTCTGCAAATGACTTAGCGATTATAAATATTGATGATGGCACTTCAAAAATGGCTATTAAAGGTTTGTCAAGCACAGCAAGATTTAGCCCTAAAGGAAAATATGCTTTTGGCTACAATGAAATTGATAGCACGTGGTATACCTATAATGTTCAAACTAATAAATACACTGAACTCACAAAAGGAAAACAATTTTATAACGAACAAAATGATTATCCAAATTACCCAAGATCATACGGTTCTGCTGGTTGGACAAAAAACGATAAAAGTATTATTATATATGATCGTTATGATGTGTGGGAATTTGATCCTGAAAAGGCAACTTATAAACAATTGACTAAAGGTAGGAGCAGTAAAACTACTTACAGGATTGTTTCACTGGACTCTGAAAAAAGATTCATCGATACTTCAGAAAATATTCTTATGTCAACTTTTAATGAGAACTCAAAAAACTCAGGTTATTATGAATATCATTATAGAAAAAATAATGGGCAACAACTAGTTAATGGACCGTTCCGATATTCTAATCCCAGAAAAGCTAGATTAAGTAACAAAGTAATATTCACTAGACAATCTTTTGAGGAATTTCCAAACATTAGAGTTTCTGATTTAAGTTTCAAATCACAAAAAATTATTAGCGATGCCAATCCACAGCAAAAAGATTATAATTGGGGGACTGCAGAACTTGTATATTGGAATTCTCTAGACGGTAAACCTTTAACAGGAATGCTAATTAAACCTGAAAATTTTGACCCCAATAAAAAATATCCAATGCTTGTTAACTTTTATGAAAAAAGTTCAAATGGATTACATACTCATAGAGCTCCAAACCCAGGACGATCATCAATTAATTATAGCTTCTATACAAGTAGAGGATATATAATTTTTAATCCCGATGTACATTATCGTGTTGGATATCCTGGTGAAAGCGCTTTCAACTGTGTAATTCCAGGTGTTACTTCATTAATAGAAAAAGGGTTTGTTGACGCAAATAATATTGGAGTTCAAGGTCATAGTTGGGGAGGATATCAAATAGCTTATTTAGTCACAAAAACTGATATTTTTAAAGCAGCTGAGTCGGGTGCGCCTGTAGTTAATATGATCAGTGCTTTTGGAGGTATTAGGTGGGATACAGGTCTTAGTAGACAATTTCAGTATGAACATACCCAAAGTAGAATTGGCGGTACTCCATGGGAATATCCTCAACGATATTTTGAAAACTCCCCCATTTACAATATAGACAAAATAAATACTCCTCTTTTAATTATGCATAATGATGCTGATGGACATGTGCCATGGTATCAAGGAATCGAGTTTTTTGTGAGTTTAAGAAGGTTAGGTAAACCCTCTTGGTTATTAAATTATAATGGTGCTCGACACTGGCCTCTAAAAATGCAAAATAGAAAAGACTTTAACATTAGGATGCAACAATTTTTTGATCATTATCTAATGGGAGCTCCTAAACCAGTATGGATGGTAAGAGGTGTTCCAGCTATTGAAAAAGGAATTAATCAGGGTTACGAATTAAGTCAATGAAAAATAATGTGAATTAAAATTAAACTTGCGAGAAGAATCAACCCTAAAATTTTATTTTTAATTGATGCGGAAACAAACAGAGATTTAATTGATTTTATATTCCTCATATTTAAAGTAAATGCTAAAATTAAAGAAGAAATTATTACAATAAATGCTCTTAAAAAATAGTTTATTTCTGGATATAACAATTGAATAAATAAGTTAATTGGAATTGTCAAAACAAAAGGAATTAGTATTGTCTTTGTCTTCGGTTTAAGTAAAAAAATTGAACAGATAATTAATACTACAATTCCACAATTAATATAATACCTTAAATTATTAAGAGTATGAGTAAATGCAGAATCTGGACTATCAAATTTTAAATATAAGAGAACCATTGACATCAAAATAGATGTAAAAAAACTAACTATAATTGCTTTTCTTCCAGAATCTATTTTTTCAAAGTCAGAAGCTTTTTTATTAATATATTTTGAATATATATCTACAGACCAAAGTGTAGCTAAAGAGTTAAATGTTGAATCAATTGTACTCATTAAAGAAGCAAATAAACCACACAAGACAATTCCTTTGAGGCCTATTGGCAAGTATGTTTTTACCAGATAAGGAAAAGCTAAATCTGGTTCAGTAAAAGAGTCCCCTAAAATACCGTATAATGCGATACCAGGAATAACTATAATTATAGCCATAAAATATTTTATAACTCCTCCAATCATCAATCCAGATTGAGCATGGGTTAGGTTTTTTGCTGCAATGGCTCTTTGCATAATTGATTGATTTGCACACCAATAATTTATATTTAAAAAAAAGAGACCTAGCAAATGTGTCCATGGAAGTACAGGATGATCTGAAGGTAAATGAAGGTTCATTTTTTGTGGTGTTTTTATATACAATTCTTCCCAACCACCAAGCTGATTAATGGATATTACACACACAACAGTTCCTCCTAACAATAATACTATGAATTGAATTATATCAGTTTTTACTACAGCATTTAAACCTCCAAAGTAAGTGTAGGTGGCTGAAAAAATAGCGAGAATTACTATCAATATTGCAATTCTAATAATTCTATTAGAATGCAAAAATGAAAGTTGATCACCAAACACCATCTCTGCAGCATAAGCTCCCCAAAAAAGTGCAGCTCCTAATGTTATTGTTGCAAAAAGAGCAATATTAGTTAAGGAATAAAAAAGCGCTATTTTCTTTCCTAATTTTTTTTCTATGAATTCTGTTATAGTAAAAATTTTATTTCTTAAGTAGATGGGTACAAAAATAAAAGTGGCAATTAAAATACCTTGGACAGCATTTATCTCAAGATTAGCTTGCGCTAAACCATAAAGAAAGGCAGAGCCCATCATTCCTAAAAATTGATACCCTTGAACGTTAGTTGCAATTGTTGACAACGCAATTGAATACCATTTTAAATTTCTGTTAGATAAAAAATACTCCTCAGCAGTACCATTAGATTTTACTTTTCCTCTTAATGCAATGAAAAAAATTAGTAAAAAATAAAAGATAACAATTAAAAAATCGAGCATATAGTAGCTAAAATTATATATAATTTAATGAAAGATTAGTTATAATTAATGTTTTGTAATTTTAAAGTATGAATCAAATTTTAGAGAAAAATTTATTTCTATTTAAAGAACACGTTGGTATGTTTAAAGCATCTAACAATTATGACATTTATGATCCTGATTCAAAAAAAATCATTCTTCATTGTAGAGAAAAAAATTTAAATTTTTTCTTTAAAATAGTTAGAATGTTTTTTAACGACTTTAAAAGAATGACACCATTTGAAATTGAAATTCATGGATTAAATGGTGAAAAAGTTCTTAAAGTAAAAAAGAGATTCACATTATTTCTTTCAAAAGTTGAAGTTTTTGATGAAAACAATAGAATAATTGGTGTTTTAAAACAAAAGTTATCACTAAAAGGTAAGTTTGAAATTCTTGATCCAATTGGAAATATTATTTGTAATCTAAAGGGCAATTTAGTTGGTTGGAATTTTAAGTTTTTTAAAGATGATAAAGAGCTAGGGTTAGTAACTAAAAAATGGTCTGGTATTGGCAAAGAAATGTTTACTAGTGCTGACAATTACATCCTTGAAATAAAAGATATTGTTGAAAAAACAAGCTCAGTTAGATTATTGATTCTGGCTTCTGTAATTTGTATTGACATGGTAATTAAAGAATAAATATGAAGCGTAGATCATTTATTAAAGGAACTGCACTTGGTGGTGTTGGGATTTCATCCTTTTCCAATGTTCAAAGAGCTAGTAAAAAAACTAATATTAATTCTGAATTTTATGTTACAATAGATGAGCAAAAAGTATCATTCTATAGTAATATAATCAAAGAGAAATTAAAGATTGTTCATATAGCAGATACTCATTTATTTATGGATGACGATAGAGGAATTCCTTTTCAAGAGTACAGTAACAGGATGGCCAAGGCCTACAATCAAACCACACATTTTAAAAACAGAAAGAAAACAAATCCTAATGAGTGCTTTGAAAATACTCTTACATATGCAAAAGAAATCAATGCTGATTTAATCGCATTGGTGGGTGATATTTTTAGTTTTCCCTCTGAACTAGCAATTGAATGGGTGCTATCCAAATTAGATGAAACTGGAATACCATATGTTTATGTTGCTGGAAATCATGACTGGCATTACGAGGGAATGAGTGGAAATTTAGATTTACTTCGAAATACCTGGATTAATAAAAGACTTCTTCCTTTATATCAAGGTAATAATCCATTAATGGCAGCTTACGATATAAAAGGAATTAGATTTTTGGCGATTGATAATTCAACATATGAAATAAATAAAGACCAACTCGAATTTTTTTCTAGCCATGCAGATTCTGGTTTGCCTTTAGTTTTACTAGTTCATATTCCTATGTACGCACCTGGTAAAAAGATTTCATATGGCTGTGGAAATCCAAATTGGAACGCTTCAACTGACCGAAATTATAATTTAGAAAGACGTCCTAGATGGCCTGAAGAAGGTCACTCACAAATAACATTTGATTTTTATAGCAAAGTATTTAATACATCTAATTTATTAGGAATTTTTACTGGTCATATTCATAAAACTTCAATTGAAATAACAAAAGGAAAACCTCAAATTGTTTCTGATGATAATGCTAGTGGAGGCTATCTTGAAATTGATTTTTTACCATTAGAAAAAAATCTTTAAAATTATATTCTTAGTTAAGTAAATTTTTTCTGTGCTTATAAAGTTTTATTCCATAAAATAGAAAACAAAAAATTAGCACAAAAAATGCAATTTTATGAAATAACTCAGGGTCAGCTCCAATAAAGTCTCCTTTAATTCTTGACACATAAGTTAACAACATAACAATTCCAACATAGTAGAAGTAGATTAAATGATATGATCTTTTTTTAATTTTATTTATAACAAAAGGATATAAAATAATCATTAAGTATGCTAACGCTCCACCAGTAACCTTGACAGGTATTATTGGTAGATCATTTAGATAAACAGAAAGCGCTAAAAAACAAAAATGAATTAAATGAAGAACCCCAAATATATATACCATCTCTTTTAGTCTTTTCAAACTACCATTTGTTAAAGTAGATTGATAAAAAAGATGGAAACAATACAAATAAATAATTAAAGATACTCTACCTGAATATCTAGCAGAATAACGGAATATATCTCCAATATTATCCTTTAATAAATAAAAAATTAAAAAAATTAATATTTCAATTAAAACTCCAATTAACAATATTTGTTTAAAAGATAATTTACTCATAAGATAAAACGTCTTTAATTGAAATTGAGGTAAAGACGTTTTTTGTATAATTATCCATTTCAAAGAACAAGCCTAAGCTGCCATTTTCCATGACGGTCATAGATGAATATGCTGCCTCTCCATTGTAAATTATTTTTGGGGCTGACCATGATCTTCCCTCATCTATACTGTATCGTAAAACAATTTCTTTTCTCTCTTTTTTATTGTTGATATTAGTTAATAATAATAGATTTTTTCCGCCATGAGAATAACGAATTAAACTACCATTACATCCGGGATCAATTATACTTTCTTCTTTTTTTGAAATCCAAGTTTTTCCATCATCATTACTGAAATGTGAATATCTAAATCCCAATTTATTAACTCTGGAATTTACCATCCAACTGCCATCACTTAATTCAACTATTTTAGATTCATCTCCTGGTGAGGTTGGAGTTTCAGTTATAAACCATGTTTTTCCATTATCACTACTGCCAAATACATGAGTTCCATTTTGAAGATTAACTAAACAGTGAAGAAGTGTACCGTTTTTTGTTTGGATTCCTCTTCCTGAAGTAATAAACTTAAAATCATTTTTCCAATTTTCTTTAGAAATTTGATTTGTGATATCAACTGGATTAGACCATGATTTACCATGATCATTAGATGAAATATATTTTAAATAGTAAATATCTTTTTGATTATCCAGATCCATATAATTGTAAAATAAAAAAATTGTATTTGTTTGTTTATCCAGGATCATGGATGGGTCAGAAGCAGATTGTCCTAAAGGATAATCAATAATTTTTTCAATTTTTCCCCAAGTTTTTCCATTATCAGAACTTTTTCTTATTACAATATTTATATCTCTACTCCATTTTAAATCCCCACATGAGGGCACCCTTTCATCAATCGCTGCAATTAAATCCCCATTAGCTGCTGTTATTAATGAAGGAATCCTATAACATGAAACTTCAGGATTATTTTCAGCATTAAATAAATCTATAAAATCAAATTGATTTTGCGAAAACTGGATATTAGTAGCTATTAGAAAAATTAAAAATATATTCTTCATTTTTTAAAAATACAGAAAAGGAAATTTTGAGTTGTATCAAAAGGTGTTTGATGGTCAATATAAAATGAATCCAATAAATTAAAATCACTTTTAAAAATTTCATTTAATGATTGTTCTGAATACTGAGAAACATCTAAACCACTGCATTTTTTAGGGCCATTAATTGAAAATGTTCCAAGAACTAAATACCCTCCATCGGAAATATTTTTAGTTGCAACTTCTTTATATTTTTCTATATCTTTTTTATTTGTAAAAAAATGAAAGACTGCTCTATCATGCCATAACTTATATTTCATTTTAGGTTTAAAACTCAATACATTTTCTACATTCCAAGTCACTTTAGATTTATCATCACCAAGTGCTATTTTTGATTTTTCACATGCTTCTTTAGAGATATCTAAATAAGATATATTATTGAAACCTTCATCAATTAATATCTTTAAAATTCTACTTCTTCCACTACCTATATCAATAATGTTGTCGTTACTTTCAAGGTTTAATTTATTTATTAGCTGGTGCGATGTTTTAGGAACGGTCTGAAACCAGCTTACTTCGTTTTCAGCTTTATTTGAATAAATGTTTTCCCAATGATTTTTTAAATCGTTATTCATAACTTTAGGATTGTAATTTAGTTAAAACTCATGAATTTCTTTGACAAATATTTTTTTGGATACTTGCCTCAAAATTTTAAAAATATAATTAGAGGTATTTGCTTAATCGTTTTAGCTATTTTATTATTGGAACTCGCTCTAACCTTTATTATTGTTGTTATTTTAATTGGAATAATTTCAAGAATTTTAATGAGATTTTTCAATTGATTGTCTAACTAAAAATTCTGTTTCTTTATTCATTTCTGGAATCTTTAGATGAAAATATGTATGATATCTTGGGTGTAAAACTAAAAGATTCATAGAACTAATTTTTTTACCATAATATTTCTCTAATAAATACTTATATAAATTTTGTTGCAGAGCATACTTATTAAAACTATTATCTGCTACGTGCGATAATTCATCGAAAGCATACTTAAAATCACTTAGCATTAATAAGCCTGCATCATTGACAAGTCTTGTACTTCTTTTCCAATCAAAAATAAAAAGTTCACCATTTTCTTTTTCATAAACCATATCAACAGTTCCTGCTAAACTTAATTCGTCATTATAAATTCTCCACTCTGTTCTGTAAGGCTTAAGCTTTGGATACTTTGAGATGAACTCCTTAAAGTAATTAAACTCGTGAGGAATAGAATCAATTTTTTCTTGATTATAAAACTTCTCAATTATTTCATGAAGAATCAATCCTTTTTCTGATGCTTCATTTCTTTTTGCTTCCCATTCATCTATAATTTCATTTTGCTTTTGTTCAATATTGTCATCATCATAAGGTTCTCCAAGTTCTTGCAAGAATTCGATAGCTTTTACTTTAGACCAATGATCAGTATCGAACTTTGGAAAGTAATTATTTATCAACTCACTAACAGAAAAAGTAATTTTAGTTTCCTCCACATAATAATAGTGATTGTCTACATCAAATGATATTTTTGAATCCTTGTTATGTAAATTTTTTTTATTGATATCTTGAAAGTTGGTCAAAACAAAAGCAAATATTATTTAAATTTAAACTTTTATAAATGAAAGCCAATAGTCTTTTCCTTAGTCTTATTTTATTATTCATTTTTTCTTGTGGCCAAGATAAAAGTTGTGGAAAAATAGTTCGAAAGTACATATCAAATGGAGAGTATTTTTTTGCAATGAAAGCATTTGGTGGAGATAGTGAATCAGATGATATTCTTGGAGATGCTGAGGTTTCAAAAGAAACATATGATGCATTTGATATAGGTGATGAATATTGTGTAGATTAGCGAAATGAAAAAAATTATTTTGCTCTTTTTTTTAGTTTTTATTTCATGTGACTCAAATGATTGCGGTGATATAGTAGATAAATATGAAAGAGATGGAAAGTATTTTTTTACCCTAACAAGAGGAAATAACAATAACAATAACAGTGAAGGGGGAGGTCAGGCTGAAGTCACAAAAGAAACATACGAATCATTTAGTGTTGGGCAGGAGTACTGTTTAGAATAAATATACTTATGAAAAAATTCTTTTTACTTTTTTTAAGCGCTACGATTTACATAAACGCTCAAACTGTACAAAAAGTTGAAGTAGTTAAAAATGATAATCAAATAAATGAACTTTTCAATGAGTTAGGTTCTAATGAATTAAAAGTTGATTTATTGGACCTAATTGCCAATACCTCTTTTGATATAACATATGAAAAAATTAAAGATCCTTACTCATCTTACGGAGCGAGTGTTTATATAAATTTATCAGACGATAATTCATCTGTTAATTGGGCTGACTTATTTTCAATAACACCCTTTTACAGATTCTATTTTTTTAATAAAAAAGACTTTGGGGGGGCAGGATTTTTTGCTGAAGTTTTTTCAAAGTTTTCATCCATGAGATATGATGTAGAGTATTATAATTTTAATCCTAATCCAGATCAACCAGGTATTGACTACTGGACTGTTGAAGAAGAAAAGAGTTTTAACATCGCTTTAGGTGCAGGTATAGGTCAAAAATGGGTTAATAAAAAGGGTTGGACTTTTGAGATAAATTTTGGTGTTGGAAGATATTTGACTAATAACGAAGGTGAGTCAATGCCAGGAAGAAATGTAACCTCATTACGACCTGAAGCGTCCATTCGAGGTGGCTTTGGAATTGGTAAGAGATTCTAATATAGTAGATGTTTTTTTGAACTTTTGTTCCACCCGGCTTGATAATTATATTTTACAAAATAAATCTTTAAGTCAGCTTGGTATCCATAATCAGTGTAAAAAATTTTTTTATCCGCTTTATATTGATTTTTTACAAAAAACCATAATCCTGAATTACCTTTTGCTTTATAATCATAATCGACTTTATAAATTTTTAAATCCGCTTGGTATGGATATTCAACAACAAAAACTTTAAAATCAGCTTGGTAAGAGTAATCAACCGAATAAATTTTTTGAGAACATAATTGATTAACAAATAATGTGAAAAGTATTATAAAAATTTTCTTCATATATTTAATCTAAACAAATTTAATACCATTAATATGCATACTTATGAATGTGACAAATGCGGAATGTCAGTAAACGCAACCTGTGGAAAATGCGACACTCCACTTGTTAATGACCATTTAGTTTTAGATGACGGGTCAAGCGTTCAAATTAGTAAATGCCCAAGTTGTCTTGGAAAAATTAAATCTCCTCAATGCTGTGGGGAGGATATGGTTTGCGAAGTCTAAAGCTTTAGCTCAAGACCTTCATTTGCTACATT
>CENF01056168.1_pt1 | contig 11834 bp, 11 predicted proteins | sample 361291 | NCBI WGS metagenome assembly CENF01 (sample SAMEA2619399, study PRJEB7988) | marine metagenome | isolation source: saline water (ENVO:00002010), including | reverse complement strand
GAACCTGGACAATATGCCTTCACCCAGATACTATGACAGAAAGAGAAGTGATGAATTTAGACTTATTTTTAAAAAATAAATCTGATAAAAACCAAATTATTGAATTTAAAGATTTGGTTTTTAATAAAAGAGAATTAAAGCTATTTGATAAAATTTATTCTAATTTTTTCTGGATTAAGTATAACCTTAAATTAAACTTAAATAAATATTTATTTATAAATGAATAATAATAAATCTATTCCAGAGATAATTGATAAGGGTTTAAACAAAAACTGGACTCATGTTTTTTTTGTAGTAAATCCAATTGTTGCTTTAATTACAAAAATGATAATTTTAAATTTTAAAATAAATCCAAGTAATATTTTGATTTTCTCGTTTAGAAACACTGATCTTTCTCTATTAGATTATGATCATGTATTTGTAGACAATAAACATTTTGATAGATATTTTGAAAAACTATTTTTTCAAAGCCCATCAGGAAAGAGAATATTAAGAAAAATTAAAACTTTAAAAAAACCTTTTTTACTTTATGCTCCACAAGCATTTAGAGAAGTTAATTATCTTTTAAGATCAGATATTTGTATGGGTCACATATATGTTGAAGAGGGACAATTAGCCTACATGAAAATTAAAGAATTTATTCCTAAACAAGTAAGTCTATTGGATAATTTTTTAAGAAATTGGAGGAATAGATTTAATGATAAAACTGAGATTGGATTTTATTTCAGAAACGATTCATCTTGTTATATAGGAATTACTAATGATTCTTTTCCTGAAATTCAGCAAGACAAAAAGTATGTTCTACAAAACATAAACTCTTTAAAAACATTTTATAAACCTAAATTAAATGGGATAGAAAAAATTGGACTCACTTGTGCGTGGAGAAGATTGGATAGAAACAAATGGTCAAAAATGTTAAAAATTTTAATTAAAGAAATGAATGGTGAGGGAGTAATTAAATTACATCCATCATTTACAAGCTCCAAGAAAATCCAAGATGATATTATTAAGGTTTTTCAAAATTTAGAAACTAAAAAAATTAAAATTTGTCCAAATGATGTCAATGTTGAACTTGAGATGATTTATGAAACTAAAAAAATTACAGGATTTAAAACTTCTTTATCAAAATATGCTACTATTTTTGGCTCAGATTTTAAGCAGTTGTCTTATGAATTAATATAAAAAAAATGAAAAAACCTGAAATGATATATAAAAGGACTGGATTATTTATTGATTGGGATCAATTAGAAAGTCTTCCAGAAATTGATACACTTATTGATATTGGAATTGGAACAAGGGGTACACCAGAGCTTTATGAAATATTTAAAGATCAAAGATTAATTTTAATAGATCCGCTTACTGAGGCAGAAAATTATGTTAAACAAAACCTTAAACATAGGAAAGTAACATTTTTCAAAACAGCTCTAGGATCAGAAGAAAATGTAAAAAAAATGAATATTGAACCAAGGCCAGGAAGATCAACTTTTGAAGATGTTACTGAATTAAACTATGAAGGGAAAATAACTGAAACTAGAAATATAAACATAACTAAACTAGATACTATAGCTAAAAGAGAGGAAAACCTGGGTCGAATTGGGATTAAGATTGACTCGGAGGGTTATGAACTAAATATTATTAATGGCGCTACTAATACTTTAAGAGAAACAGAGTTTGTTATTGCTGAAGTAAGACATAATTATAAATCATATAAAAAAGGGTATAAACTTGAGGAATTTATGTTAGCAATGCACAACAACGATTTTATATTGACAAATATCTATACTGCAAAGCCCTTAATTGCAGATCTTTGTTTTCAACCTAAATCTAATTTAATTAAATAACTTTATGATATGATAAAAGTAATAGCAGAAATAGGATGGAACCATTGTGGAGATATTAACTTAGCAAAAAAATTCGTAGAATCAGCTAGTAAAAATGGAGCTACATATGCTAAGTTCCAAACATGGTCTACATCAAGGTTAAAAAATGGAGCATGGGATCACGATGGAAGAAAAGAAATTTATAAAAAAGCTGAACTTTCAATTGAGGATCATCAAACCTTGATTAAGTGTTGTGAAGAAAATAATATTTCTTTTTTATCTAGTGTATTTAGCATACCTGACGCTCAACTCTTACTAGACTTAGGTTGTGAAATTGTTAAAATTCCAAGTTTTGAGTCAAGAAATCATGACTTAATCAGTTTTTGTGACAATAATTTTAAAACACTTATCATGTCTACTGGAACATCTACATTTGAGGAAGTATCTGAAAGTATTAATAAAATAATTAATGCAGATCTTTATTTGATGCATTGTGTCTCAATATATCCTCAAGATTATTCTGAGGCTAATCTACCAAAAATGAAAAAATTAATGAGTATTTGTGATAAGGTAGGCTTAAGTGATCATATAGAGGGAGTAGAATCTTCCAAAGTTGCTGTTGGAGAGGGAGCTGTAATAATTGAAAAACATTTTACAATTGACAAAAATTTACCAGGTAGAGATAATAAATTTGCAATTTTGCCCGAACAACTTAAAGATTTGACAGATTTTATTAAAAATAGAGAACTGATGTTTAACAATTTGGGTTTAGGTTATAACGAAAAAGAAAATGATTCAAGGATAAATTATACAGGAAGGTTTAATGGATAACATAAGTATTATTATAAGAAATAAAAATGAGGCTGAATACATAGGCTTTGCACTTCAGTCATGTATTGAGTCTTTTGAAAATCCAGAGATTATTGTGATAAATAATAATTCAACAGATGATTCAATGGATGTGGTTCAAAATTTTAATAATAGAACCAAGATTATAACTAAAAATATTGATAAATACAGACCAGGTCAATCTATAAATGCCGGTGTTCAACTTTGTACAAACGATTATGTGCTTGTAATGTCAGGACATACTCAAATAATTAATCTCAACTTTAAAAAAATAAAAGATCAATTAAACAAATATAAAGCTGTTTTTGGAAAACAAATTCCTGTGCTTAGAGGTAAAAAAATTACTCCAGGTTATATTTGGTCAAACTTCTCTGATAAAAAGGAAGTTAACATGTTCTCTGAAATTGAGAATAGACACTTTCTGCATAATGCATTCTGTTTTTATAAAAAAGAAACTCTTTTAAAATTTCCAATGCCTGAAGAATATTTAGGCAAAGAAGACAGATACTGGGCCAAAGAAATTATTAATAAAGGTCATTCATATTTGTATGATCCTAATCAAGCTGTATATCACTTTTGGACAAAGAATGGTGCTACATGGAGGGGATTAGTATAATTAACATGTAAGTTATGCCACAATCTAAAGACAAGCCATTACATATTTTAATTATTCCTTCTTTTTACCCTAGATTTGACGGAGACTATGTTGGTAGTTTTTGGAGAGAACAGGCAATAGGTCTATCAAAACAAAATATAAAAGTTGGACTAATTTTTCCTGAATTAGAATCACTAAGATCTAAAATTTCAAAGAAGATTTATCCAATATTTAAATCATATAATGATGAAGGCGTAATCACTATGAAGTTTTTATGGACAAATTGGTTTGTTAAAATTAGAAATCTACAAATCTATTTTTTTAAAAAATTAGGCTTAATACTATTTAAAAGGTATATAAAAAAAAACGGATTACCAGATCTAATTCATTGCCAATCAATTTTTAATGCTGGATTTCTAGGGGAATATATATATAATATTTATAAAATTGATTATATACTTAATGAAGTTAATAGTGGGTTTCTATTTAAAAATCAGGGACTCGAAAAATATTATAAAGATGTTGTTCGAATCACAAACAAATCAAAAGAATGCTATACAGTGTCAAATAAATATGCTAAATATTTAAATGAAGAGTTACCAAATAAATTAAAATGGAAAGTACATCATAATATTGTTTCCAATAAATTTTTAAATGCGGAGTTAGTAACTAGAAAAAATAAAAAATTTGTATTTCTATCAATTGCCAGACTTCATAAAGTCAAAAATCTTGGTCTTATAATCAAGTCATTTAAGATTTTCAATAATAAAGTAGAAAATTCAGAACTAAGATTTATAGGTGTTGGTTCAGAGTATGCCTATCTAAAAAAACTTTCAATAAATTTAAAAATTGAAAGTCAAGTAAAATTCCTAGGCAGAATTGATAGAAAAAATCTAATAAATGAAATTAATGATTCAAATGCATTAGTGCATTCATGCCCATATGAGACATTTGGAGTTGTTTTCGTAGAGGCCTTAGCTTTGGGAAGGCCAATAGTTGCAGTATACTCACCTGGATCTTTTGATATTTTAACTAAAGAGGTTGGTATATTAAGTGAAAATAACGAAATATCTATGTCAAATTCTATGATAGAGGTTTTCAACAGGTATAATGAATTTGATCCATTCTATATTAGGAAATATTGTAGAAATAATTTTTCTGAAGATTTTCTATCAAAAAAAATGCTTGATAATTATAATTCTATATTATCAAATTAATTCAAAATGCAAAAAGATAGAATTTTAATTGTAGGGTCATTTCAAAAACCAGGAAAACAAAAAATTTTTGGAGGGATTGCAAAGTCTTGCCACGAAATTTTAAACTCTAAATCGTTCTTTGAATTTGATATTGTTACAATTGATTCAACTTCATTGTCAGTACCTCCTCCAAATTATATAATTAGATTAATTTTTGCATCAAAAAGAATTATAGAATTAATCATAAAATTATCTTTTAAAAAACCAGTATGTTGTCTATTCTTCTGCTCGGACGGAAGCAGTGCAATTGAAAAAGGGTTAATGATAATAATATCAAAAATTTTTGGAATAAAATGTCTAATCTTTCCAAGAGCAGGTAATTTAATTAATCAAGTAGAACGAAATCAATTCTTTAAATTTTTTATAAAAAATCTATTTAAAAAAGCAGATAAATTTTTATGCCAAGGTGAAGATTGGAAGAATTTTGCTCTTGAGATATTAAAAATTAATAACTCTAAGTTAGAAGTTGTTCCAAACTGGACAGCTACTGAAGAACTTCTTAAGGTAGGAAATGATAGAAAAATCAATTCAGATAAAGAATTACAGCTTTTATATGTTGGATGGTTGATAAAGGAAAAAGGAATTTCAGAATTACTAAAATCTTTTAAAGATATTATTTCTAAAAATTATAAAGTAAAACTATTAATAATAGGAGATGGTCAATATGCAACTAAAATTAATCAATTTATTATTAAAAATAATTTACATAATTTAATCAATATCTCAGGTTGGCTTAATTCAAAAGATTTATTGAAAGCTTATAAACAAAGTGATATTTTTATTTTACCCTCTTGGCAAGAAGGAATGCCTAACGCATTAATTGAGGCTCTAGCTACTGGTCTTCCTTCAATTTCAACATCTGTAGGAGTGATTAAGAACTATTTTATTGATAAAAATCATATATTAATTGTTCCTCCGAAGAATGAAAATAAACTAACAAAAGCAATAGAAAAGTTGATTTTAGATGTTAACTTTAGAATAAAATTATCAAAAAATGGGTTTAATCAAGTTAAAGAAGTTTTTAACTCAAACAAAGGCTTGTCTAATCTTGCAATTATAATCAAAAATACTATTAACTAACTAATTTTATATGTCAAAAGGAAAATTATTAATTACAGGAGGGACAGGATCTTTTGGTAATGCATATCTTAAGCAAGCGCTAAGTAAGCAGTCTTTTTCTGAAATAATTATATTTAGTCGTGATGAACTTAAACAAAATGATTTAAGGCAGACAATAAACTCAGATAAAGTTAAATTTTATCTAGGAGATATTAGAGACTATGAGGCAGTTAATAATGTTGTCCAGAAGGTTGATTTCATATTTCATGCTGCAGCACTAAAGCAAGTGCCATCTTGTGAATTTTTTCCTGTAGAAGCAGTTAAAACTAATGTAATTGGAACAAATAATATTTTAACAGCAGCAGATAATCATAAAATAAAAAAAGTAATAACTCTTAGTACTGATAAGGCTGCCTATCCTATTAACGCTATGGGAATGACAAAGGCTCTAATGGAGAAAGTAATGGTTGCAAAGTCTAGAACCATGAATAGTCAAGAAACTATTTTATGTGGTACGCGATTCGGAAATGTTATGGGATCTAGGGGATCTGTTATACCACTATTCATAAATCAAATAAAAAACAACAAAGATTTAACTATAACTCATCCCAAAATGACACGATTTTTAATGTCTTTATCCAATGCAGTCAAGCTTGTTGATTTTGCTTTTGAGAATGGAGAGCAAGGAGATATATTAGTTCAAAAGGCACCAGCAGCTAGTATAGAGACATTAGCCCAAGCACTAATAAATATTTTTAATTCAAGTTCAAAAATTAAAGTAATTGGCATAAGACATGGAGAAAAAATGCACGAAACATTATTGACAGAAGAGGAAATGTTTAAAGCTGATGATCTAGGAGATTACTATAGAATTAAGTCAGACTCAAGAGGCTTAAATTATGATAAATATTTTTCTGTAGGTGATGTAGATAATAATATGTTCAATAATATGCACTCTAATAAAGCAGAAAATATTGATAAATATAATTCAAATAGTGCAAAGATTCTTCCAGTAGAGGAAGTTGAAAAAATTCTAAAACAAATACCTGAGGTTAAATCTCTAATGTAATATTCATTTATTTTGAAAGTAGCTATAACAGGAAAAGAAGGTTTTATAGGTTATCATTTGTATAATACCATTTTTTATTCTCAAGTTGATTTAAAAATAGTCGACTTTCCTAAAAAACTCTTTTATGATGAATCAAAGCTAGACAAGCTAATTAAATCGGTTGATGTAATAGTACATTTAGCAGGATTAAATAGATCAGATGATAATGACTTACTTTTAAACACTAACATTGAGCTATCCGAAAAGATTGCAAGCTCTGCTGAAAGAACAAACTTTAAAGGCAAAATTATTTTTGCGTCTTCTACTCTGGAAAAATCAAAAACTATATATGGAAAGTCTAAAAAAATCTCTGATAATATTTTTTTAAAATCATCAGAAATTCATAACTATTCTTACACCTCAATTGTGATTCCCAATGTTTTTGGACCATTTTGTAAGCCAAATTATAACTCTTTTATATCAACATTTTGTCATAATTTAATTTTTGCAGAAAAAATAAATATAGAAGTTGATAAAGAAGTAAAGTTGATTTTTATTAATAATCTAATAAAAGAAATTTTAAACATTATTAAAAAAAAATCTCAAAATAGAGTTGAAATTACAGAAGATATATCAATAAAAGTTTCCGGTGTTAAAAAAATATTAGAAGAATATAATAAATGCTATATTAAAAAAAATAAAATTCCGTATCTAAATTCTGATTTTGAAAAAAACTTATTCCTAACATTTCAAAGTTTCATTAAAATTGAAGATTTTCCAAAAAAAAATAAATTAAGTGTTGATAATAGAGGTAAATTTGCTGAAATAGTCAGATCTTATTCAGAGGGCCAATCATCCTTCTCAACTACAAAATCTGGTATTACAAGAGGGAATCATTTTCACACAAGAAAAATTGAAAGATTTACTGTAATAAAAGGTCAAGCTTTAATTGAAGTTAGAAAAATTGGCACAAAAGATAAAATTTTATTCAAATTAGATGGTGAGAACCCTAGTTTTGTAGACATGAAAGTCTGGCATACTCATAATATAAAAAATATAGGTAATTCAGATTTAATTACATTTTTTTGGATAAATGAGTTTTACAATGAGAATGACCCAGACACATTCTTTGAAAAAGTTTAATTTTATATTATGAAACAGATTAAGATTGTTACTGTAGTTGGAACTCGACCTGAGATAATCAGGCTATCTTCAGTTATAAATAGACTTAATGCTTCAACTTTTATTGACCATACGCTTATACATACTGGTCAAAATTATGACAAGAATTTAAATGATATTTTTTTCAATGATTTAGAGATTAAAAAACCTGACTTCTATCTTGACGCAGCAAAGGGGAATCCAAATCAAACAATTGGAGAAATTTTAATTAAAATAGATCCTTTGTTAGAAGAAATTAATCCAGATGCAATGTTGATTTTAGGAGATACAAATAGCTGTCTAAGTGCTATTGTTGCTAAGAAAAAAAAGATACCTATTTTTCATTTTGAAGCAGGGAATCGATGCTTTGACTTTAGAGTTCCTGAAGAAACAAACAGAAGACTGGTTGATCACATATCTGATATTAATTTAACATACAGCTCAAATGCTTCGAATAATCTAATAAATGAAGGGTTGCCTTCTGATAGAATTATTAAAGTAGGATCTCCAATGTATGAAGTTATCTCTAAGAATATGAGTAAGATTAAGAAATCAAAAGTCTTGAACAAGCTCAAACTTGAAAAACAAAAATATTTTTTAATTTCCTGTCATAGAGAGGAAAATATAGATGATCTAAATAACTTTAATAAATTGATACAATCATTAAATACCATAACGGACTTTTATAATTTGCCGATTATATTTCCTTTACATCCAAGAACAAAAAAAATAATGGATAAAAACAAACCTAAACTCAATAATCTTATTAAATTAATTGACCCATTAGGATTTATTGATTATAATCAATTACAGATAAATTCTAATGTTGTTTTATCAGATAGTGGAACTATTTCAGAAGAATCTTCAATACTAAACTTCAGAGCTATTAATATAAGAGAAACCCATGAAAGACATGAGGCAATGGAAGAATCTTCAGTTATCATGACTGGCCTTGACTCTACCAGAATAATTCAAGGTATTGAATCTCTTAGAGATCAAAAAATATTAAATGAAAGAAATATATATCAAGTTCCAGACTATAAAGTGCCTAATGTTTCAATTAAAATAGAAAGAATTATTTTATCATATATTAACTATGTAAATAGAGTGGTTTGGCAAAAAGAATCTTAATTTATACTAATCACTTTTATCCTGAGCAATTTAAAATTAATGAGATAGTTGAATGGTTATCATCAGAAAACACTCATATAAGAGTAATAACTGGATTACCAAATTATCCTTCAGGAAATTTAATAAAGAACTATAAAAACATATACAAAAGTAATGTAACAATAAATAGACTTTTATTAGTTCCAAGGGGAGTAGGGTCAACCTTAATGTTAATTATCAACTATGTTACATATTTTATTTCGTGCTTTTTTTTTACAATTTATATAGCAATATTTAAAAAAAAGTATGATATAATATTTGTGCATCATACAAGTCCTTTTTTCATATCTATACACCCAATAGTTTATTCGCTATTTTATAAATCCAAGAAAATTATATGGGATCTTGATATATGGCCTGAGTCCCTAAAAGCTGTTAACATAATAAAATCAGCTTTTTTATTTTCAACTATTAAGTCATTTGTAGAGCTAATTTATTCAAAGTATGATTCAATTCTGGTAGGCTCTAGACCTCTAGTAAATGTTGTTAAAAATAGATTTAATGGTAGAGTAATTTATTTTCCAAATTGGGCTGATAAAATAATTGAAGACAATAAAATTGATGATGAAGATTTATTGTCAATTAATACAGAAAAGTTTAATATAGTCTATACAGGTAACATTGGTAAAGCTCAAGATTTCGAAAGTTTATTAAAAACTATTGGAAATGTTCAGGAAAACATTCATTGGACTTTTATAGGGGGTGGAAGATTTAAGTCCCAGTTAAAAAGATTAATTGAAATCAACAGCTTAACTACTAAAGTAACTTTTGTTGATCAAGTTAATATTAACTTAATACCAAATATAGCAAACAAGGCCGATGCATTATTTTTATCTTTAAAGAGTGACGAAATATTCTCAAAAACAGTCCCTGCTAAACTACAAGTTTATATGGCATTAGGAAAACCAATAATAGGTATGTTAAATGGTGAAGGTGCAAAAATAATAAATGAGGCTGATTGTGGCATTGTTGAGGAAAACTATAATTATGAAGAATTAGCAAAAAAAATAAATAGCTTTGCATCTAAAACTAAGCCTGAATTGATAAGAAAAGGGGATAATGGAAAGAATTATTATTTTAAACATTATAGTTCGCTGATTAGAAAAAAAGAAATTTTAAATTTAATAAATGAGTGACAAGAGAAATATATTAATAACAGGTGGTGTAGGTTTTATAGGTTCAAACCTTGCAGAAAGACTAATTAAAGAAGGTCATAATGTACTTTCAATTGATGATTATTCTTTTGGAAAAAAAGAAAATGAACTTGAGAATGTAAGATATATTGAAAATGATATAGAAAATATATCAACTATTGATGAGCCTATTGATATATGCTATCATTTAGCTGCGAAAGCAAGAGTTCAACCTTCTTTTGATGATCCTGTAGACTATTTCAGAGTAAATGCAAAAGGAACAATGCAAGTTATGGAATGGGCAAAAAATAATAATGTAAAAGTTGTGTATGCAGGCTCTTCCTCAAAACATTTTAGCCCTGAAGATTCTCCATACGCAATGTATAAATACCTGGGTGAACAGGTTTGTAAACTTTACAAGAAAAGCTACGGTCTTAAGGTTGAAATTGCTAGATTCTATAATGTTTATGGCCCAAGAGAGAATAGAGATGAAAAATTTGGTAATGTAATTGGTATCTGGACTACTAAGGCTATTAAAGGTGAGCCTTTACCAATAGTTGGAGATGGAATGCAGAGAAGAGATTTTACACATGTCAATGATATTGTTGATGGATTAGTCAAAATAGGTTTTTCAGATATATCTCAGGAAGATGGATGGGAACTGGGAACAGGTAACAATTATAGTGTTAATGAATTATTTGAAATGTTTAGGCTTAGATTCAATGCAGAATCAGTTTTAATCCCTGATCAACCGGGTAACTATAAGAGGACCTTGAGAAAAAATGATAATTTACTTAATTTACTTAATTGGAAACCAAAAGATCAGCTATCTGAACATATTAAAAACCTAAAATAAATGAAAAAAGTTTTAATTACAGGCGGTGCAGGTTTTATAGCTCATCACTTAATTTTTTATTTATTAAATAATACTAACTGGGATATTGTCTCTTTAGATAGGCTTGATTATAGTGGAAATCTTAATAGACTAGATAATATTCTTTGTAAACTAAGCCAAGAACAAAAGTCAAGGATTAAAATTGTATTCCATGATCTTAAATCTGAAATTAATCCATGGATAAAAAAAGAATTAGGGGAAATAAATATCATACTTCATTTAGCAGCAGGGTCTCATGTTGATAGGAGTATTGATTTTCCGATGGAATTTGTTCTTGACAATGTTGTAGGAACAGCAAATATTCTTGATTATGCAAGACATTTGAATAGAGAAAATAAATTAGAACGATTTGTATATTTTAGCACAGATGAAGTTTTTGGTCCAGCTCCAGAGGGAATTGATTACAAAGAAAATGATAGATATAACTCAACAAATCCATATAGCGCTACAAAAGCTGGAGGTGAAGAGTTAGCAGTTGCCTATGAAAACACCTATGGACTTCCTGTCTATATAACGCACACTATGAATGTTTTTGGAGAAAGACAACATCCAGAAAAATTTATACCAATGTGTATCAAAAAAATAAGAGACGGTGAGACTGTAACAATACATTCAGATAAATCAAAAAAAATTCCTGGTTCACGTCATTATATCCATGCAGAAGATGTAGCTGAAGCTATTCATTTTTTAATCACACTAGACAGTAACTATAAAACTGATTATGGTGGAGCTAAATGTCCAAAATTTAATATTGTTGGATCTGAAGAACTAAATAACCTTGAGCTTGCTCAAATAATTGCTGAATCACAGAAAAAAGAATTAAAATATGAGATGGTTGACTTTCACTC
>CENF01071982.1_pt1 | contig 11849 bp, 14 predicted proteins | sample 361291 | NCBI WGS metagenome assembly CENF01 (sample SAMEA2619399, study PRJEB7988) | marine metagenome | isolation source: saline water (ENVO:00002010), including | reverse complement strand
GGAAAACACAGAAAACAACTTCAAGATGCCTTAACAGATTTTTTTGGTTTTCAGTGCAACCTGTTTTTAGAAGCAGGAGGGTACTCAAAAGATTCGCCCAATGAGATAAAAGAAGAAGAAAAACGAAAGGATTTAATTAACGCTAAAAAGGAAATTGACGAAGACCCAAATGTGCAGAGTCTTGTTGAGGCCTTTGGTGCAAAAGTTATCGAGTCTTCCATAGAGCCAAGAACAGAAAGTGAGTAAAGTAAGCCCGCTTGTAGATAGTCTGATAGAAGCTTTTCAATGCTTGCCAGGAGTAGGCCCCAAATCTGCCCAGAGAATGGTGCTTCATCTGCTTGAAAGAAACAAAAATGCAGGCCTCATCTTGGCAGAGACTTTAGGACAGGCATTAGAAAATGTAGATAAGTGCTCAAATTGCAGGATTTTTACCGAGTCTTCTATTTGTCAGATTTGTTCAAATGACAAAAGAAATAGTAAACAGATATGCGTTGTAGAATCTGTATCAGATGTTTTTGCTATTGAACAAAGTAATCAATTTAGTGGTCATTATTTTATTCTGCATGGTCATTTATCTCCCATAGATGATATCGGTCCTGACGAACTGGCTTTAGATAAACTTTTCTCAAAAGTTAAGAACGAAAAGATAGAAGAAATAATTCTTGCCACTAATTCCACTCTTGAAGGAGAAACAACCTCGCACTTTATTTATGATAATTTGAAGGATATAGAGGGACTTAAAGTAACAAAATTGGCTAGAGGCGTTCCATTGGGTGGAGAATTAGAGTATGTTGATAGGGGAACAATTACTCATGCTTTTACTGGAAGACAAGATTTAAAATTAAAAGAATAGATGAGAGTTTTTATAGGAATTTTTTTTGCGACTTTAACCAATTTCCTTATGGGTTTATTCGGATTTTATCTCAGCTCTTATTCCTTTTTTACTTCCTTTGCACCTCAAAATTTTCATAATAATTTATCAGTAAACGACTACTTCTTTAGTTTTATTCTGAAATTCTTCGTAATCTTGATACTTACTTGGATAATGTATCGAGTGATGACAATGCTTGATTCACCAAAAAAGAGAGTTTTATTTATTTTCTTATTGGGGAGCGCTTTTTCATTGTATTACCAAGTTGATATTTTTTGGTCTGAAAGCTCATTAGTTTGGGGTTTTTTCATAACCTTAGGTGAGTCTATTAATTGGCTTTTAACTGGATATGTTTTGTCTAAGTTTATTAGGCCAAAGCATCTAGGAGCATATTAATATTTTTTATTAAATAAATCTAACGCAGCATACGACATTGCTCTAACTCCAGTTTCTATAGCGGGTTCAGCATCTGGTAAAAACAAATCTGAATGCAGTGAAGGGAGAGTAAGGTCTTCTCTTATAGCTTTTTCATAGACTTTATTATTTACGGCCCCAAGCCAGAATAATGCAGTTGGGATAATTGGTTCAACTCTACCAAACATTCCAAAATCTTCACCTCCCATAACAGGAGAAACCTTAATAACATTTTCTGACCCTAGAGACTTTACGAAACTCTTTTGGACTTTTTCTACTAGACCAGGATTATTGAAAACTGCAGGTGTGTACTCATCTTTTATTTCAATCACAGGATAGTAATCTTCACTTAATCCAGCTGAAATAGCTGCTCCTCTGGCTATTCTCTCTATAGAGGCAAGAGTTTGGTTCCTTACTTCATCAGTATACGAACGCAGTGTTAATTGAAGTTTTACTTCGTTTGGAATGACATTATGTTTAGTACCACCGTGAATAGAACCAACTGTAACTACAGCAGGATCAGTAGGGGCTATTTGTCTACTTACAATCGTTTGAAGTTGAGTGACTATATTCGCCGCAAGCACTATGGGATCTTTAGTGGTATGAGGATAAGCACCATGGCCACCAAGTCCTCTGACCGTTATATCAACTGAATCAACATTAGCCATTGCCCATCCAGGAAGATATCCAACTTTGCCAGCCTGTAAGCTAGAGCTCACATGGAACGCTAAATTAAAATCAGGCCTTGGAAATCTAGTAAAAAGACCATCTTTAATCATATTTCTCGCTCCACCACTAACTTCTTCGGCTGGTTCTAATACTAGAACCAATGTCCCTTTCCAATCAGATTGATTTTTAAAGAGGTACTCAGCAGCCCCAATTAAAACAGTCATATGAACATCATGTCCGCATGCGTGCATTGTGAAAACTTCTTTTCCTTCAGAATTTATGGCTGTTTTTGTACTTGCATAACTTGCCCCAGTTTTTTCTTTAACTGGTAGTCCGTCCATATCAGCTCTAAGCAGTACTGTTTCTCCTTCACCATTATTCAAAAGTGCCACTACACCATTACCACCTATATTCCTGGTTACTTCATAACCAATATTCTCCAATATCTTTGCTAGTTTTTCGGAAGTTTCAAACTCTTGATAGGAGAGTTCTGGGTTAGCGTGTAGGTGTTTGTATAGTCCAAATAAATCAATGTTATTTTCTTCGGCTTTGAGAAAACTTAATAAGAATATTAATGGAAGGTAGATAATCTTTTTCATATAACAAAAGTTTATGTTTTTTTTATTGTTGCACAGTATCATACAAGTTCAAACTACGCGAAAAACAGAGAAGCATGAGCATCAAGTCTGATAAATGGATTAAAGAAATGGCTAAAAGCCATAAAATGATAGAACCTTTTGAACCAGGACAAGTTAGGTTTGGAGAAAAAGAAGAAAGACTAATTTCTTATGGAACATCTTCTTATGGTTACGACGTAAGATGCTCAAGTGAATTTAAAGTTTTTACTAATATTCACTCTGCCACTGTAGACCCTAAGAATTTTGATGAAGATAGCTTTGTAGATGTTAAGAGTAATGTTTGTGTGATACCCCCTAACTCATTTGCGTTAGCAAGTACGATTGAATACTTTAGAATTCCCAGGAATGTTTTAACAATATGTTTAGGTAAGTCAACTTATGCTCGATGCGGAATAATAGTTAATGTAACCCCTTTGGAACCAGAATGGGAAGGGCATGTAACTCTAGAATTTTCAAATACGACCAGTTTGCCTGCAAAAATTTATGCTAACGAAGGTGTAGCTCAGATGTTATTTCTAGAATCTGATGAAGAATGTGAAATCAGTTACAAAGATAGAGGTGGTAAATATCAAGGACAAACCGGAGTGACACTACCAAAAGCTTAAGTAAGTTCTTCAAAGTTTTTAATTTTGATTTCAACTTCTCGATCATTCTTGTCATAGATTTTTATAACAGAGTAATCTAGCTCAGGAGCTAACCAAAATATTTGTGACCTATCACTCTCTTCTTCAAATTTTCTTGAGACCTTGAAGGCTTCGTAAATTCCAAATGGTGTTTCAATCGACTCTTTTTGTTTATTAACATTGTAGGTTCTATTTTTTATAGTTCCTTTCCAATAAACAACATAAGAAATTTCATCAGGTATATTTCCTTCTCCAAATTCCCTGAAATCGAGACGCAATTGCAATGATGCTGAGCTCGGACCTAGAACATTATCTAAGAGTTCAATAATTCCCTTATCTTTGTCCTCAATGAAAGAAACTTTATTGTCATCCCAATTAAAATCTGCTGAAGCTTTATAACGTCTAAATAATATTCTTTGATTATATCTATAGTTAATAGGCTTAATTTGATTATTAATTAACTCGAAAACTTCTGACTCTTCTCTGCGTACGATAGAGCCTCCATCAAGTAACGAGGTCAATTTCCAAGAGCCATCATCAAGTTTAGTCATTTCAACCTGCATTTCTCCAACATTACTCTCTAATGTTGCTCGAGAAGGTTTAATTTCATTGGCTGCATCTAATGAACTAAACGAAGCTGTTATAGTAAAAAGCAGGACAGATATTGTTTTCATATTTTTCATTTTTTAATTACTTCCCCATCAGACAGATAGATTTTTCCAAGTGCTATTTCATTTATAACTTCAGGATAAATACTATGTTCTAGTTTATGAATCTCATCTTCTAATTTTTTTATATCCTTAGTTTCAACTCTTAAACTTGATTGTGCGCAGATAGGACCTCCATCTAGAGTATTGTCTACAAAATGAACAGTAACTCCATGATATTGATCATTGTTTTCTAAAACTTTTCTATGAGTTTCTAGTCCTTTATATTTTGGAAGTAAAGAGGGGTGTATATTAATTAACTTCCCTGCATACTTATTAACAAATACATCACTTAGGATTCTCATAAATCCAGCTAAAACAACTAGATTGGGTTTATATTTATCCAAAGTATCTATCAGATTATTCTCAAACTCTTCTCTTGATAGAAATTGATTGTGATCAATAAAATAATTATCTATATCTGCCTTTGAGGCTCTTTCCAATCCATATGCCTCTTTTTTGTTGCTCAAGACACAGCACACATCGACATTATTATTGCTTTGAAATTCATCAATGATTGCTTGCAAGTTAGAACCATTGCCTGAAATTAGAACTGCTACTTTAAACTTAGCCATATAAATTAGACAAAGATTATCTGCTGGTCGTTCCTTTCTCTTTCTTTTACTTCACCAATTGTTTTTGCAAAGAATTTTTGGTTTAAGGCTCCTAAAACATTTTCTTCATCAGACTTGTTAACTGAAATTATTAGACCTACGCCGCAGTTAAATGTGTTGAGCAAATTTTCTTTAGGCATATTAGTGACTTTCATTAACCATTCAAAATAATGTCCAAAAGGCCAATCCTGAAAGTTATGGTCAATGATGGCCTGTTGATTTTTTCCTAACATCCTAGGGACATTTTCATTGAAGCCACCTCCAGTGATATGAGATATGGCATTAATATTTACAATCTTCTTTAAGCTCAAAATTTCAGAAACGTAGATATGTGTTGGTTTTAAGAGAATCTCACCCAGATTTTCATCTTCAATTTTAGTTAATAGATCCACATCAAAATCATTAATAATTTTACGAAGCAATGAAAAACCATTGGAATGAAATCCAGATGACTCTATTCCAATCAATATGTCTTCATTTTTTGGTCCTTCTACTCCAATAATTTCATTTTCGTCTACAACCCCAAGAGAGAACCCTGCTAAATCAAAACTATTTTCCGGAAAACTTCCGGGATGTTCAGCTGTTTCTCCTCCCACCAAAGAACATCTAGCTTGTTCACAACCATTCGCTATACCTTCTATAACTTTTGACGCAGTTTCAATATTCAATTTATCAGTTACGTAATAATCAAGGAAGACAAGGGGTTCAGCACCACAGACTAATAAATCATTCACACACATGGCAACAAGATCTATACCTATTGTCTCAAAATTATTTAATTCTCTAGCTATCTCTATTTTTGTACCCACACCATCTGTGCAAGTAACTAAAATAGGATTTTCAATGTGTTTTGGTATTCTGCTTAATGCTGAAAAGGAACCAAGTCCACTTAATATTTCAGGCCTTTTAGTTTTCTCCACAAAAGGTTTTATTTTTTGAACTAATTCATATCCAGCTTCCACATCTACACCAGATTTCTTATAGTTGAGTTCTTCTTGAGCACTTACCTCTATTTCTTCTTTTTTATCGTTTGTTGTCATCGACTTAGGTCTAATTTTGTTCTATTTTATCAACCTTAAGTAAATACTTCTGAATTAATTCAAGATGTTAAAAAATATTTTTCTATCTCTGTCTCTTTTATGCTTTGTGCATCTTACCTTCTCTGACGAGATATTTAGCTTAAAAAAATCATATGAAATTGCTGTAACCATAGATGGTACTGATCAAATCTCTATACAAAAAGGAATGAGAAGTGGACTTTCTTCATTGCTTATAAACTTAAGTGGAAATTCAAAAATATTAACTAGTAAATCTATCATTGAGATGATGAATACCCCAGCACGGTATATTTCTCAATATAAACTTGAAGCAGTAGAGGAAAATATTGTAGCTAGATTTATTTTTCAAGGTGATTTAATAAGGTCTTATTTATCACAAAATGAACTTCCTCTTTGGTTGGCAGATGAACCCCTTATCTTGACTTTCCTGCCTTGCAGAGAAACCCAACAAAGACAAAGTATTGAGGAGACGGATATTTGTACAAAGTTAGAAAATAAAATTTTAGATTTATCTATTAGTAGAAAATCTAAGGTAACCAAACCTTTGATGGATCTAAAGGATATAAATTATTTAGAAACACTAAACTCAGTTTCTCCTAAACAGTTTATGGTTAAACTATCTCGACGTTATGCAATAGATAATTGGCTTTTATGTTTAACTCGAAATGAGTTTGGTCTTATTCTAGAAGAACCAAAATGCTCGTCCTCATCGAGTGAAAAGGATACTTCTCTTGAAATAATATTTAATGATTTGCTGGATCGGATAAATTTTAAGAAAGCCTTAATAGTAAATAAAACTATAAGGAATAAAACTTTAATCCGATTAGAAAATGTAACAAGTTTCTCTTATTTAGAAAACATAATTGAAGAACTCAATGCGCAAGTACTTATTTTCGATGTATCTATTAGAAAAATAGAAGGAAGTAACGTTGAAATTTCTCTTTCACATTTTGGAAATAAACAAGATTTAAAAAACTTATTAGGCATTCATGAAGTTTTTAAGGAAAATAACACTACAACTCAAGATATAATTTCTTATAAATACAATAAAATTTAAATAATGTTATCTGCTATTCCTAATCTAATTACAGGTCTCAGATTTGTTCTTGTTGTGCCTATTAGTATCTGTATATATCAAGGAAATGATTTACTAGCTTTAATCCTTTTCGTTATTGCGGGACTCTCTGATGGTTTAGATGGTTACTTAGCAAGGAAATATAATTGGTTCACGGAGTTTGGACAATTTGCTGATCCGCTTGCAGATAAATGCCTTGTTATCGCAACACTGCTAGCTTTTGCTTTTTCACAAAAACTTCCTCTATGGTTTGTCTACCTAATTCTTTCAAGAGACGGAATTATTCTAATAGGTGCTATGTTGCATCTATTACTTTTTGATAACAAACAAGCGCCACCTAATAGGTGGGGCAAACACTATACAGGATGGATAATAGCCCTTTTTATAATAGTACTTATCCAATCTGCCTTTCAAATTCTTCCTTTTTACTTTGAATGGATTGCTATGACCGGGGTGATAATTTTTATTGCTTTAAGTCTCTATACGTACCTAAAGAATGAAGGAAAGTTAATTTTTAAACAATTTTCATGAGCCAACATCCCGATCAGCTTAGCCTGAATATTAAACTTGATGATTCAGTAAGCTTAGATAAATTTATTAACTGTGAGAGTAATAGAAATTCCATTGATTTTATTAGAAGTTCTATTTCAGAAGAATCTATCTCTAATCTATTTTATATTTGGGGCGGAGTAGGGGTTGGTAAATCCTATATCATGCAAGCTATCAGTAGAGAGTTTATCAATCTAGAAAAGAAAACACTTCATTTATCTCTTGATGATGCCAGACTTAAGTCTCATGAAGTTTTAAAAAATCTAGGTTCGCTAGATGTAATTTTATTAGAAAAAATAGATAAATTACCAAAAAATAAGGAATGGGAAACTCAGATTTTTTTATTGATTAATGAAGCTTTGTCGAGTAAAACCAAGATCTATTTATCTTCGAATATAGTTTCTAAAGACCTTGAAATTGAGCTTAAAGATTTAAAATCAAGACTGTCTTATTTTACGGCTATAGAAGTACCTGAGATTACAGATGAAGAAAAGATTGAGGCTTTATCTCAATCTTCTAAAAGAAAGGGTATTTTTCTAGATGAAAAGACAATTCAGTACATTATAAATAATACCTCTAGAAGTTTGTCTGATCTTCTTAAGCTTATGAATGATATAGATGTTTATTCTTTGAAGAAAAAGAAAAAGGTTACTTCATCCTTAATAAGAGAATTAATCCAACTTAGATCTGACAATCCTCACAAATGATGTAGATTCCTTTAGGGTCATTTAGTTTTTCGACGTCTTTTAAGATTTTAACTGATTCTTTTAAAATTAGGTTATCTTTTATATAAGTTGGAATAGCCCAGTTAATATAACCTGAGAACCTGTTAAACAGTTGTTCCCTCCAGTTAACTTCTTGTTCTGGATAGTAAGAATTATAGTCATCAATTCCAGCAAGCTCAGCTGCTCTTTCAATTGCCATCTTAAGATCACCGATATTGTCAACTAATCCTAGTTCCAGTGCTTTAGATCCAGCCCAAACACGACCTTGAGCAATTGTATCTACTTCTTGGATAGGGATATCTCTAGCCTCGCTAACTAACCCAATAAACCTACTATACCCATACTCAATCTCATTTTGAATAATGGCAGATAAGCTTTTATCAAGAGGTCTTGTGACATCTCCAGATAAATCTATTTTTGATGTTTTAATGCCATCACTAGTCATTCCTATTTCTTTAAGAGCTCTATCAAATGTTGGTAAAATTCCAAAAATTCCAATAGATCCAGTTATAGTGTTATGAGATGCCCAGATTTCATGTGCATTAGCAGAAATCCAATATCCTCCTGATGCAGCTACATTTCCCATCGATGCAATTATTGTTAACCCTTTTTCCTTTGCTTCTAACAGCTCTTGTCTTATTTGTTCAGATGCAAATACGCCGCCTCCACCTGAATCTACTCTTAAGACTATTGCTTTGACATCTTCATCTTCATGGGCTTCTCTAATTAATCGAGATGTAGAATCTCCTCCTATCATGCCTGGAGGCTGGACTCCATCAACTATTGTTCCTCTTGCGACTATGACTGCAATTTTATCTTCCACATACTCTATATTTTTTTCAGATTTAATTAGTTGAAAATATTCAAATCCTGAAATTCTTGCAAAACTTTTTTTATCTTCGGATTCACCAAACAGTTCTTTGAGATACTTTCTGGCTTTAGTTCTAGGCATAAGCTTATCTACTAGACCATAATTTAAAAAAGCTTCTGAGGTTGAATTGTCTGTCTCAGTTAGAATCTTATCTGCATTATCTACGAAGTACTGAATGTCTTCCGAGGACATTCCTCTGTTTCTTGACACAACATTCTTATAGGAATCCCAAAGTATATTTAGATATGCTAAATTTGCTTCTTTAGCTGCATCAGACATTTTATTGCCTAGATAAGGCTCTACAGCCGACTTAAAAGTACCAACTCTAAAAATATTAAAATCTACTTTGATATTATCTAAAAAAGATTTAAAAAATAATCTGCTACGTCCAAAGCCATCAATTGTAATGGCCCCATCAGTATTCATAATTATTTCATCTGCAAATGAAGCTAAATAGTATCCACTTCTAGTGTAATAATCCCCTACGGCAAATATTTTTTTATCCGCATCTTTAAGTTTTTGCAGTGCATTACCTACATCAAATAAGACTGCTTGGCCTGTACCACTTATATTGTCTAAGCTTAATAAAATATTTTGAACTCTTTCGTCAGTAACAGCTGTATTGAGCACTTCTAGGAGATCGCCTACGTAAAGTTCTCTAGGTAAGCTACCGCTTAGATTATCAATAGGATCATTAGAGCCAGCAATCTGTTCAACTATGGGTCCCATGGGACTAATAACCAGAACTTTATCAGTTGGATCTTTAAAGTCGCTAATGAAAATTGAGGTAATAAAGGAAATAACTCCAATTAGAACAGTAACCAAGAAAATAATATTTAAAGATAAAAAGAATAGACGACCAGAAAAAATCCAGAAAAGTGGATTTTTCTTAAATCTTTCAAAGAGTGTTTTTTGTTCCATAATTTCAAATTAATCTATAAGTTTTAATACATTTTCTGGTGGCCTGCCTATGATAGCTTGATTATTTGAAACAACAATTGGTCGTTCAATTAATTTTGGATTTTCAGACATAACTTTAATTATTTCAGAATCATCTAGACTCATATCTTGTAAATTATAGGTTTTATATTCATCTTCTCCTTTTCTCAGTAAGTCTCTAGGCTTTATCTGCATAAAATCTACTAACTCAGATAACCTAGACTTTGTAGGAGGATTTTCAAGATACAAGATGATTTCAGGTTCAATTCCATTCGCTTTTATCAATTCAAGTGTTTGTCTAGATTTACTACACCTAGGGTTATGGTAGATGGTAAAATTATTCATAAGAAAACTATTTCAATCATGTTAAAAAAACTATATTACAAGACAAAATCTTTATTTCTTATAAATCTTATATTTATTTTAAGCTCTTGTTCTGAACCAGATTACAGGCTTGTTGATGGGGACTCTGGAAAGCTAGATGATTTCTTGGGTAAATGGTTGATTGTTAATTACTGGGCAGATTGGTGCCCGCCCTGCATTAAAGAAATGCCAGAACTAGAAAATTTTTATAATGATAATAAAAAACAAGCTCTTGTATTGACTTATAACTTTGATAGGTTAGAAGGAGAAGAATTAGAAAATCAAATTATTAGGTTTGGGGTAAATGTCCCTAGTATTTTAAGTGATCCTGGGGTCTTATTTGGATGGGAGGCCCCACCTAGTTTGCCAGCCACATACATCATCAACCCAGAAGGGAGGCTCATACACACTTTAATTGGACCTCAAACTCAAGAAAGCCTCGAACTCCTAATTAATCCTTAAGAACTTGTTTGTTAATAAAAATTTCAGGATTAATCGGTATACCTAAATAGAACACCTCCCAATGAAGGTGGGGTCCAGTCACTCTACCAGTACTTCCAACATATCCCAGAATTTCTCCTTTAGAGACTATTTGGTTTAAGTTAATAACTTTATTGCTTAGATGAGAATAACTACTTACCAGGCCATCTCCATGATCTATATAAATAACATTCCCCTTATAAAAGAAATCTCCTGAAAGAATGACTCTACCTTTCATGGGGGCTTTTATAGGTGTTCCTTCATCGGCAGCTATATCTAAGCCAATATGTCTATTTCTTGGCTGCCCATTAATGAACCTCCTAACACCAAATTCGCTACTTGTTATTCCCTTTACAGGTAAGCTCATAATGGGCTCGATAACACCTACTTGCGTATAAGTATTCCTTGCTTTAGAGCCTTGCATATACTCCTCTCTAATTCTATCTTGCATAGAACTAGGTGGACTTACTAAATCTCTATTTTCTATTTTTATCCGTGACTCCCTATAAAACTTATTTTCAATATCTATTGAAGCAATTAATTGATCTTCATATGTAAGTTCAATAAGATTTTCTTCATAGGATAAAGGAATAGGTACGAGAATATTTACACTAGAATCATCTGACCTACATATCCTGAATTTAAGATCCTCAACCTTCAATTTATTTTCTTGATCTTGACCAATTGATTCAATTGAATAGTTTATTAACCCTCCCGGATAATGGTTATTGGCAGGGAACGAGCAGTTTTTAGATATTTCATTAGGTGAAAAGCTTGCGCAAGATGAAATTAAAAAGAGAAGGAATGGAAAAGACTTATTCTTCATCAATTGTTTTGATTACTTCGGCAAGAACCTCTCCTTCCTTAAATCTTGCTTTTATTTTTTGATTGGGGTTTAACTCTGACGAAGAAATAATAATGTTGCTTTTTTCATCCGTTACAATTGAATATCCTCTTGCCAATACAGACAAAGGACTTACAGCCTCTAGAGTATTTATATTCTGAAGGTAGATCTTCTTATTTTTTTCAATATTTCTACCAATAGAATTAATAAGTTTCATTGAGTCTACATTTATTCTATTTTGACTAGATTTTATCCTAGCCATTGGTGAAGAGCTTTTTAATGAAGCTATATTCCCTTCTAAGGTATTCTTCTTTTCTAAAGAAATATTAATTAAAGTGCCTTTCATCCTAGTTTCAAAATTATCTATTTTTTGGGAAGTCTCTCTTAACTTTTCACCCGGGTGCCTTAA
>CENF01002575.1_pt1 | contig 11881 bp, 11 predicted proteins | sample 361291 | NCBI WGS metagenome assembly CENF01 (sample SAMEA2619399, study PRJEB7988) | marine metagenome | isolation source: saline water (ENVO:00002010), including | reverse complement strand
TTCTTCTTCAGCTGGTGCTTCTTCTTCAGCGGAGCTACTTGTTTCACTGCTGCTACTGCTTTCGCTACTACTTGCTTCACTGCTTGAATCGCTACTGCTTGAATCATCGTCACTGCCACCACAACTGGCCATGATCATGACAAAGCTCAGAAATATAGCCATAAGCTTTAATAATTTTTTATTCATTTTCCCTCCCGCAAATGAAATCTGTTCACCGTTGAAGGTCAACAGTATATTTTGTTTAATTTCGCATAGCTGCGTATGGGTTTTAGCCTAGTACTGACCGAAGAATCGTCAAGCTGAAGCGCTGTTTTGGTTCTTTTCGGCAAATTCGCCGAGTAGAAGGGTTGTGTGTAGCGGATCAGCTGCTGTGATGAAGTATTCTTTGTATTTTGTGAAACGTCCCTGACATTTTGTATCGATTTGGGACTGGTCGTAGTCAAGGTCATAGTGTGATTGAAGTCCCATTGCGTTGCCCTGAGACATCGCGTGATCGGCGTCATCTACTGCAAAAACGATACCTTTAATGCCTTCGCCATTTTTTTCCATCTCATCTCGTACTGGGCTTTGAACGCCAGGTAAAGGTGATATGAGTTCAATTCCGGCCTCCCATGCCATTGAGACCCGTACTCCGAACGCTGCTGCCTCTCCATCTTCATTTTCTGGCGCAAATTCTGCTCCGAGAAGCTTTTCGAAATACTCTTTTCCTTTTTGGAAATCCCAAACCCCAATCACGATTCTATTTATCCCTTTTTGTTTCATGTGGCAAACTTAGCGTGATTAGGACTTCAATGTTTTATCTGCGCCTCCGAAAAAAGCGAACAGGAGTGTTTGGGCTACATAGCAGCAGATTCCTAGTATCCATGTTGTTTGGAGGCCGTCAAGTGCCGCCTGAGGTGAGTCTGGTCGTCCGATGATGGTGAATGCGAGGGCAACACCAAGTGCCAAAGCTAATTGGAAGATTGTGGTGCGTCCTGCGCCGGCCATACCAAATTGGTCTCTTGGTACATCGCGCATTGCCGCTCCTATGAGTTGAGCAAAACCGAACCCTGCTGCAAAGCCGATCAAGACCCCTGGGATAAAAATTCCCATGAAATAGTTTGGTTGGGTATTCGTAAAGATCAAATGCAGTGTGAGACCTGTAGTGCCGAGAAGTCCACCTATTGTAAGTATTGGTCCGTTGCCTATTCGTTCAGCGAGTCGGCCAGCTGGAGGTGAAACAAATGCCGTTAGTAACGGTGCAGGGGCGATTGCGAAGCCTGTCTTTAGTACCGACCATCCCCATACACTTTGGATAAAAGTTGGTAATGAGATGAGCCATGAGAAGAACGCAACCATAAAGAAAACTGTTCCGATCATTCCCACTGAGAATGTTTTGAGTTTGAAAAGACCAAGATCAAATAGCGGAGCCTTATGTCTCTGGGATCGGATAACGAAAGCAGTCACGAGGAGAAACGCAATTGCGAATGACAAGATGAGATTTAGTGAAGACCATCCCCATTTATCCCCTTGGGTTATGGCCAAGATTGCGATCCCCACGCCAAGTGAAGCAAGTGGAACACTGATGAGATCGACTTTGTCCGGAATGGAATCACTAACACTTTCGGGAACCCAGCGTGGTCCAAGGATAATAACAATCGCAGCGACTGGAACATTTATGAAGAACACTGCTTGCCAGCCGAATGCGTCTACCAAAAGAGCTCCCAATGATGGTCCTAGAGCTGCCGCTAGGCCACCCATTGCGCCCCATGTTCCAATAGCTGTTTGAATTTTTGAGGGAGGGAACGCTGCAAGGAGTAATGCTAGCCCTGCAGGGTACTGCATCGCACCTCCGATAGCTTGCAAAATTCGTGCAGCTATTAAGAAATTTGCTGAGGGAGCAAGACCAGCGGCGCATGACGCAACGAGGAAAACAAACAGCCCCCAAAAAAACATTTTTTTTCTTCCATACCTGTCGGCTAGCCACCCCGATACAAGTAGCAGAGAAGCGACGCCTATCGTGTAAGCGTTAATTATCCAAGACAATTTACTTTCTGAAGCGTCAGGGAATCCGTCTCGTAATTGTGGTAGGGCTAAAGAGATTATTGAAGTTTCGATAGCGATCATGAAGGCAGCAATTGACGTTACGGCGAGCGTAAGCCAAGCGCTTCGGGGGATTATGTCGTTCGCTTCATCCATTAGCATCCAAGTGTTGGTGACTTGTGGCAACGCTATCCGCTCTTTCACAAATTCGTGGACTGCCCTTGAAGTTTCATAGGTTTGGTGATGTAGAGTCATCGTGTGGGGTCTTTAGGTAGATTGAGTCGATCGATTAGCGGACGGGTAGCTATAGTTACCGGGGCTGCTAGTGGTATGGGTCGCGCTACAGCTCATTTGTTTAGTGATGAGGGAGCGAGTGTGGCTGTATGCGATCGCAACCCCGAAGGTGTCAATGAGGTTGTGAATGAAATCACGCATGCTGGTGGGTTAGCGTCGGGTTATGTTGTTGACTTGGATGATGCTTCTGCGATTGATGATTTCGTTTCTGAGGTACGTAACGATTTAGGTCCGATAGATATTCTTGTGAATAATGCTGGGGTTAGCCATAGGGGAAACATTGAGAGTGAGAATTTTGAAGATCTTTGGAAGATGACTTTTTCAGTTAATTTGGATGCGCAAATGCGTTTGATTCGTAGTTGCCTCTCGGATCTTAAACGTAACGAGGACGGTCGAATCGTAAATATTGCCAGCACGGAAGGACTTGGTGGGTCAGCTGGAATTAGTCCATACACTGCTTCAAAGCATGGGGTGGTTGGGCTTACAAAAGCATTGGCTGTTGAGTTAGGTCCAATGGGAGTAACAGTTAACGCTGTGTGTCCAGGCCCGATACATACTGGGATGACTCAATACATTCCAGATGAAGACAAAGCAAAATTTGCCCGCCGCCGAACTGCTTTAAAACGTTTTGGAAATCCAGAGGAAGTAGCCCATGTAACTCTTTCATTGGTTCTTCCATCAGCGTCGTACATTACGGGAGCGGCAGTACCTGTTGATGGCGGAATGAGGGCTCGGAATAACTAATCTCAGCCGATCAGGCTTGGTGTTGGATTGTCAATCTCGAGAATGTTCGCTAGTGATCTTGTCACCATATTTCCAACGGCTGGATTCATCTCGGGTGGAAGAAGTCCAGAATTTGTGAGTCGATCGCCGAGACGTATGAAGATAGCGCAAAATCGCATAATTGCGAATACTTCCCAGTAATGCGGATTTCGTACTTCTTTCCCGGAGACTTGTTCATAGTATGCTGCCTGTTCTTCTCTGGTTGGGTAGCCTGACAGTCTTTCTACGTCAACGTCATCGAATGACATTCTGTCAAACATGAGCCACCAGCCTAAATCTGCTTCTGTGGGGCATAGTGAGCACGCTTCCCAATCGACGACTGCGGCTGGTGTGTAGTTATCCCAGATAATGTTTCCGAGGCGGGCATCACCCCAACTCAGGCCGATACGTTCATCATTGGGGTTGTTTTGGTCTAGCCAGTCAAGGGCGTAATCCATAACTGGGTGTTCTCTTCCAGCTAATTCCTTTTCGACGTAACTTCGGTATATATCTATTTGCTTCTGTTGTGTTGGGGTTCCATTACAAGGATTCAACCAATGTAAGTCTGCTTTTTCCCAGTCGATTTGGTGAATTCCCGCCATAGCTTCTAAACCTGTTTGAACCATTTGTGTTCGTTGCGCGTCGGTCGCTTCGTCAACGACGAATCCTTCTTCGGTATAGCGGGGGCGATCCGAAGGTATGCGTCCATCAACGTGAACCATTACGAAAAATGGGAGCCCTAGATAAGGTTTCGTAATTAATTTTCCAAGAGTAGGGATTGGGACATCGCTATTGTTTTTTACGGTGTCCATAACCCGTTGCTGTAAAGCGACTGATATTGCACAATCCGGTGTCTGGATCGGGAACATTCCGCCGTCTTCTGGCTCTATTCGTGCGACATATCTTCCATCGTGAGGTCCCTCATCAGTATTTGATGAGACTCCAAAGAAAACAGTTTCATTTGAAAATCCTGTTGCTACGGGAATATCAATATCAGTGACAGCAATATTTGAATGATTCGGGTGTGCGTCCGTAAACCATTGCAGAAGCCCTTCTCCGTATTGGCTTCTGTCCATGTGAAATTTTGGGGCGTTTGATGCATCGTCCACGATTTTTTCCTATTTCACAATTTGTAGTGGTCAGATTCTTGCTGTCAGTACAGAATCATCATCTTCTGAGTAATAAGAGGCTTTAGGATCGTATTTGATTCCGCCTTCTGTTTCCCATCTGCGCAACTCTGCCCTACCAACAACGAACCAGTGCACTTCGTCTGGTCCATCGGCGAGACGAAGTGTTCGTTGAGATGTGTACATATCCGCTAGCGGTGTCCATTGGGACACTCCAGTTCCTCCGTGGAATTGAATTGCCTCATCAATGATGTGACAGACACGAATTGGGACCATGGCTTTAACTGCACTGACCCATACTCGAGCGGCTTCGTTACCAAGTTCATCCATTGCTTTCGCTGCGGTTAAGACCATGCGCCGCATTGATTCTATTTCTATTCTTGCTTTTGCAATTACTTCTATATTTTTTCCTAGGCTTGCTATTGGTTTGCCGAACGCTTCGCGTGTTAATCCACGTTTCACCATGAGTTCAATTGCTCTCTCTGCTGCACCGATGGAACGCATGCAATGGTGTATTCGTCCTGGACCTAGACGTACTTGTGAGATTTCGAATCCTCGACCCTCTCCAAGTAAAATGTTGTCCTTGGGGACACGGCATTCATTGAATCGAAGATGCATGTGTCCGTGGGGAGCGTCGTCCTTTCCGAAGACGTGCATTGGGCCGACAATTTCGACGCCTGGATTGTCCATTGGAACAAGTATTTGGGATTGTCTTTTATGTGGCGGACCGTCTGGGTTTGTTTGGACCATACATATCATGATTTTGCATCTTGGATCACCGGCTCCTGAGATGTAGTACTTCTCTCCGTTGATGACCCATTCATCTCCATCGAGGACTGCGCTACATGAAATGTTTTTTGCGTCCGATGATGGAATATCTGGTTCAGTCATTGCGTATGCTGACCGAATTTCACCATTGAGTAATGGAGTTAACCATTGGTCTTTTTGTTCCTGTGTTCCTACCCGCTCAAGGACCTCCATATTTCCGGTGTCTGGAGCGGAGCAGTTTAGGCTTTCAGAGGCTATGGGGTTTTTCCCTAATTCAGTTGCGATATATGCATAGTCAAGGTTTTTTAGTCCTTCACCAGTTTCTGCATCTGGAAGAAAGAAATTCCAAAGTCCTTGTTCCTTCGCCTTCGCTTTGATGGAATCAAGCAGTTCGAGTTGGCCTTCGCCGTACCCCCAACGGTCTTCTCGGCCTTCTCCTAATCGAAAGAACTCTTGTGTGTGCGGATTGACTTCTTCATCAATGAATTTTTTGACTGCATCAAAGAGTGGACGTGCCCCTTCTGACATTCTGAGATCAAACATTTCTGGTGTGGTTTCTAGACCGGCCATGATATTCCTCCGTTACGAATTTATATATTCACCTTATGTCTATCTTGACCTGATTCACTAGGTGAGAGGAAACGAATTTTAAGAAATTTCTATTTTTGGCTAACTTGACCTATTTTCGTAGTGTTAGCAATCCACAGATCGGCTAGGTCAATACATGAGTAAAGAGACTTCATTAGCAGCGTTAGATAACTGTTTCACTGATTTCAGTAATTTGATTCAGGGTTTTAGTGAGGATGATTGGGCAATCCAGTCATTATGCCCTGATTGGGATATTCGGGGTGTTGTGACGCATCTTGCTGGAATTGAAAACCTTTTATTGGGATGGGCACCGAAAAGCGCTGATGAATGGCCACCTTTCGGAAAGATGGCAGAATTTGAATCGGCAATGGCTGATTTGAGTGCAGATGAACTTCTAGAGACAGTTATGAAGATTCTTGATGAGAGAAGACAAGAGTTGTCTGAAATTGGTGATGATGTGTGGAATGCCGAGTGCATGACTCCTGTTGGTCCTGCTACGTATGGGCGTTTTATGAATGTTCGTGTGTTTGATTTCTGGGTACATCAGCGTGATATGACCATACCTCTCGGAATCGATACTGATGATAGTGGGGCGCATGCAGAAATTGCTTTGGATGAGGTTCATGGTTCACTTGGATATATTGCTGGGAAGAAAATAGGTTTAGAGGATGGGATGAGTATTGCTTTCCGTCTTCATGGCGCTATTGAGCGGGATCTGTTTGCTGAAGTGGATGGGCGTGCAAAAGTTGTTGATAGTGTTGATGCCCCGACCGTTTCGATTTCTGCGGATATGCGGAGTTTCATGATGCTGGCATGTGGAAGAATTGATCCGCAACAGGAGATAGATGCTGGACGTATTAGCTGGTCTGGTGATGAGACGTGGGGAGAAAAGGCTGCTCGTAATCTGCGTTTCACTATCTAGTTTCATCCTTTATGTTGTAGATTTCGCTATTAGCGATAATGTCAAATTGTGACCTTACGAGATACGAATCTTGACAAATTAGATAACGGGGATTTTGATGTCCTCATTGTTGGAGGTGGAATTAACGGCGCAGTTTCTGCAGCGGCGCTTTCTGCCAGGGGGGCATCGGTAGCGTTAATTGATCGCGGTGATTTTGCAGGTTTCACTAGCCAGCAGTCATCAAATCTTGTGTGGGGAGGAATCAAGTATTTAGAGAATTATGAAATACCTCTCGTCCGGAAGTTGTGCATGAGTAGGAATCGTTTAATGCGGGCATATCCAGCCAACGTTAAGGAAATCGGGTTTCTTGGAGTTATGGGTGAAACGGCGCCATTTCCCCCATGGCTTGTTGGAGTTGGGGCATTTGCGTATTGGGGGATCGGCAATTTTAAAACGAATGCGCCTCGCCCAATGAGTCCAGAAACTGTGGAGAGAATAGAGCCTGTCGTTAATACGCTTGGAACTAAAGGTGGTATTGAGTACGCAGATGCCTATCTAAAGGACAATGATGCGCGGTTCGTTTTTAGTTTCATACGTTCTGCAATGGATGTCGGCGCCATAGCAGCGAACTACGTTGAGTTGGTTTCAGCGGAGAGAGTTGGAGGAAAATGGGGCGCAATTCTTCGAGATGTTGAGTCAGGAGCTGAACTCTCTTTGAACGCGAAGGTTATTGTCAATGCTGCAGGTCCTTTTCTAGATGGATTGAACGAATCATGGAGTCTGCGGACTCGGCATCAGATTGTGTACTCCAAAGGCGTTCATCTAGTTGTTGATCAGTTGACACCGAACGAACGAGTCCTCGCATTTTGGGATGATAGTCAACGTCTCTTTTACGTTATTCCGATGGGAAACAGGTCTGTGATTGGAACAACTGACACTCGGGTTGACGATCCCCACACATCAGTTACGGACGAAGATAGGGATTTTCTTCTGAGCCAAATTAATGACCGATTGGACTTAATGACTCCATTGTCAAACAAAGATATTATTGCAGAACGTTCAGGAGTTAGGCCGCTCGTTGTTCGCCGGCAATCGAGAAATATTAAAGATGTGGATTGGACTGCTCTTTCACGTAAGCACGAGATCGAAGTTGATCATGCAAAACAAGTTGTTTCTATATTCGGAGGCAAACTCACCGATTGTCTTAACGTTGGTGAAGAAGTAGCTTCAGCTGTTCAGATGTTGGGTATACATTTATTACCTGACCAGCGGAGATGGTACGGAGAACCTGGCCGCGAATCACGGCGTGCTTTTTTCAGACAAACCCGAGGAATGCGCATCGATAACTTGAGTGAACGATCAGGTTCTGAACCCTTATCGGAGCGGTTGTGGAGACGATACGGGCGGAGAGCGTTCGACATGCTTGATGATATTCGTGAAGATCCCTCAATGGCCGAAGATGTTCTGGATTCTTCTGATTATCTCCGGGTTGAGCTTCACAACACGGCAAGTACCGAAATGGTAGTGAAGTTAGATGATTTCCTTCGGCGTCGTAGCAAAATTGCATTAATTACGCGAGATGAGGATGTTAGATCCTCCAAGGGGTTGCAAGAGGTCGCTGATATTCTATTTGGAGCTGATGCAAACAAGAAACTTGAAGAGCATTTCGGGACACTTCCCTCTAACCCAACCTCTTCGGAATTATCCTGAGATTATTCTAAAAATTCAGGCTCGTCTCGCATGAGTTCTTCCCACCACGTCTGAAATTGGAACCAGCCTGCTAGCTCATGGCCTTGCTGGTCATAACCAGATTGCGCTAGTTCATCGGGGATTTCAATCGGGGTTCCAGCAGATAGTGCAAGAATTTGGCTTTGACAGCTACGTTCTAATGCAACGAACCACCACACTGCGGAATCAACGCTTTCTCCTGCTGTGATAATTCCATGGTTTTGGTGGATGAGTGCTTTTTTATCACCGAGTGCTTCAGCCATAGCTTTCCCAACAGCAGTATCTAAAACAACAGCACCGCTTCCAGCTGAGCACAGCGCTACATCATTGAAAAACATGGTGTCATCTTGTGTAATCATCTTCAAGGGTTGACCTAAAGATGAGAATGTTCTTCCATACATTGAATGGCAATGCGCTGCTGCTATCACATCGGGTCGTGCGGCATGGAGTTGAGAGTGAATGGCGAAAGCAGCCGCATTTACTGGTTGGTCTCCAACAACGACGTCTCCAGTGTGATCAACACAAATCAGATCGGATACTTTCATGAGTTTGAAATTTTTTCCAAACGGGTTAACCCAGAAGCGATCTGGAAATTCAGGATCTCTGACAGTGATATGGCCTGCAACACCTTCAGCGAGCCGGAGTCTACCCAGGACTCGTAGTCCAGCTGCTAATCGTTGCTTCCTATGAAGGCGCTCTTGTTCAAAATCGATTACCTCATGTTGGTCTGGCCAAGAGAACTCATTATCGGTTGAGCTTTCCCCTTCTTCGCTTTCGCTAGCTTTTACATCAGTCACCGTCTTCACCTCATTTCTGTGTGTTTATACCGTAACCTAATTTCCTGCGTTCTGTCATCTAACTGTATGGTATTGGCGTTCTAAAGGTAGTCTCGCATCATGCGCTTTTTATGCCATAGAGATGCCGAGAATATTTACTATGTCCGTTGATCCTTCGCGAAACCCTCCTGCAATCTCAAAGATCGTTGGTCCGATAGATACAAGACTTACAGAAGTCTTGAATATTGAGCGGTCAAAATGGGTCGCAGTCGATGCTTCGTTAGCAGACCCGTTTGACGCTCTTGAGGATTTGATTTTTAGTGGTGGGAAAAGAATTCGCCCAGCTTTTTTCCATTGGGCGCTTGTCGGCGCTGGCGGGGACCCTGCTTCAGAAGTTGCCGTTGACGCCGCAGCTGCTATTGAAATGTTGCATGCCTTCGCACTTGCCCATGATGATGTGATGGACCATTCTTCCTCTCGGAGGGGTGAGCCTTCCATTTGGCAGAGATTCGCGACTTTTCATGGTGATAGTGAGTGGAAGGGCAATGCAAGAGATTTCGGTGAAGCAGTTGCGATTCTCGTAGGTGATCTCGCACATGTTATTGCAGATAGCTTGATCCGAGACTTATCTCCAGAAGTTTCTGAAATCTGGAATGAATTGCGATTAGAGGTAAATATCGGTCAGTACCTCGATGTGCTTTCCGGTGTGACGCGAACATTTGATCAAGAAGGCGCTCGAAGGATACTTGAATATAAGACTGGTCGGTATTCTGTTCAACGTCCTTTGCATTTGGGTGCAGCGATAGCTGGTCGTTTTGATGATTTTTCTGTTTCCTTTACGAATTTTGGTCAACCAGTAGGAGTTGCTTTCCAATTACGAGATGACCTTCTGGGCGTTTTTGGCGATGAACAGGAGACGGGTAAACCTGTTGGCGATGACTTGCGAGAAGGCAAACCAACATCGCTTGTAGCTGCGGCTTTTGAGAGAGCTGATCAAGGACAGTTAGAGGTTCTTCAATTAATTGGTTCTGATGACCTTACTGATAGCAACATTTCTGACATTCAAAACGTAATCATCGAAACTGAAGCTGAAAGAGTGATTGAGGAAGAGATTCGTGACCTGACGGATAGCGCCTTAAATGAATTGGAATCTGCTTCATTGGATGCAAAAGCATCAAGCGCTTTACGTGAATTAGCGTTGTTTGTTGCGTATCGAACTTATTAATTAGATTCCTAAAAGTTAGCCATTTAGCGGTATTGTCATGCCACAATGGGATGGTGGGGTTAAGGAAATTATCTTCGGCGAATGCTTTTGTTGTAACTGATCTGGTTGATGTTCCATCATTCGGGATTGTTCGTAGTGCAAAAAAGATCCTCCAAGGTGGAGCTAAAGATCTTGCACGGTCTATGACGTACACATTTGCTTCTTTTGACATGCAACGAGGTGGTGCCTCAGGTGGCATCAATGCTACCCCTGATGAAAAAGAGCAAGCTATTGAGAACTTTGTATCTGAACTTGCAGATGATGTTAAGTCTGGAAGTTTAGGTTTAGATGCTGGGAAAGGAATTTCGCCATCTTCATTTGGCAAACTAGCAGAGGCCGACAGTCGTTCTGATTTACGTTTCGTTGAACAGGGTTCAGATCAGTTAGAGACGTATTTGGCGGCCCTTGGTCCGATCATTGTCGCAGAACAATTGAATGGACTGGAAGGTAAGACGGTATCTATTGAGGGTTTTGGTAGTCATGGACCTGCGATGATGGATCTGATCGCTGAACGTGGTGGCAAGGTTGTTTCTATCTCTACCCTTTCAGGTTCTGTTAGTAATAGTGATGGTTTGGACGCTGGAGAGATCCGTAGTCAGTGGGATGAGGATGGTATTGATTTTGTAAAGTCTTCTGACGGTGAGGCGGAACCTGCGTGGAAAGTCTTTCAGTCAGGTGCTGATATTCTCTTTGCTGGTTCGAAAATGGGTGCGGTCAGTCACGTCACCGCAGAAAAGCTGCAAGTTGAGACGTTAGTTCCGCATCAGCCGATTCCCTTTACTGCGAGAGCGCTTGCGATGCTTGAACGTAAAGGCACGGTTGTTGCTCCTGATTTTCTTGCTGTTGCTGGACCGATTTTTGCAGCCTGGCCAGCAGATAATGAAACCTCTTCTGATGTTATTGCTTCCGCAACGTCAATGATTAGCGATGCTTTGGCAGAATCGTCGAAGCATGAGGATGGTTTGTTTCTCGGTGCGTGTTATCGTGCTGAATCTTTCCTTGCTAGCTGGCATGATACAAAACTGTTTGGCCGTCCATTAGCGAGTTAACTACCGCCGGTGACGTAAACGCGCTACGGTCCAAGTAATAGTTTGGAGGGAACATGATTATTATCACTGCGACGCTATCTTTTGAGACCCAAGAGGATCGTGACGTCACTGTTGCAAAGACAGCTGGTGTTCAAGCAGCTACTCGAAATGATGAAGCGGGTTGTCTGGCGTATTGCTTTGCTCCGGATCCGGCAGAACCCACTCACATACAAGTATTTGAGTTATGGACGGATGCTGAAAATCTGGCTGCGCATTTTGATCACCCTAACTATGCGGCAATGGTTGAAGTTTTGCATGGATGTGATGGCTTCCTTGCATCTGAAAACAGGTTGTATGTGTCGGAGGATAGGGGCCCTGTCTATGACAGTGATAAAAAATTCCGTTTTGACGCGGTATCAAGTTCGTATGGGACTGACACATAATTGATGTCGATGGTGATTGATCTTCATGCCCATGTGGTTCTTGAAGAGAGCTTTGGGGCTGCAGGTGAATATGGTCCTGAACTGAGTTCCGGTGAGAAGGTGCAAGACTTTAGAGTTGGGGATTATATTATGCGTGTTCCGTACAGGGGAAGCGTCTTTATGGATGCGCAAAAACGCATA
>CENF01078961.1_pt1 | contig 11893 bp, 11 predicted proteins | sample 361291 | NCBI WGS metagenome assembly CENF01 (sample SAMEA2619399, study PRJEB7988) | marine metagenome | isolation source: saline water (ENVO:00002010), including | reverse complement strand
GTGGGCAAACACCCAATGCAACTTTATTCTTTAGGAACGCCTAATGGCGTTAAAGTTACCGTTCTTCTGGAGGAGTTATTGGCTCTAGGCCATGAAGGAGCTGAATACGATGCTTTTCTAATTAACATTGGTGATGGAAGTCAGTTTAGTAGTGGATTTGTTGACGTGAATCCTAATTCAAAGATACCTGCATTGTTAGACACAAGCACCGACCCTTCCACTAGAGTATTTGAATCTGGAGCAATCATGCTCTATTTAGCTGAAAAGTTTGGTGAGTATTTACCAGATGATCCCTCAGAAAAAGCAGAGTGCATGTCTTGGTTGTTCTGGCAGATGGGCAGTGCGCCTTACCTTGGTGGAGGCTTTGGTCATTTTTATGCTTACGCTCCTGAGAAATTTGAATATCCGATTGATCGATTTGCCATGGAAGTAAAACGCCAATTGGATGTTCTGGATAGGAATTTATCGTCTAGGCAATATCTGTGTGGTGATACTTACAATATATCGGACATCGCAGTCTATTCTTGGTACGGAAATCTGGTTCTTCATAATATTTATGATTCAGCAGAATTCTTGGATGTGGCAAGTTATGAAAATGTAATTCGTTGGGCTAATCAGATTGAAGAAAGGCCGGCTGTCCAAAGAGGCAAAAGAGTCAACAGACCTTGGGGCCCTGAAGAAGAGCAAGTTCCTGAGCGCCATGATGCTAGTGATATTAAATAGTCTGAACCGTCTGGTTTAGAATATAATTTGAGAACTCTATTATTAATAAACATTTAGATAAATGGTTTGAGCAATGGCCTCAAACTGATTCTTATTTAGCTTCTGACGGACACGTTAATCGTATTCCACTGCGTTTAACGAGCACCAATGTAATTCTCTACGGAAGTGCAAGCCTATCTGAAGTTTTAAAAGAATTTGAGCACGAAGACCATCATCCCGTTACGGTTGGAGGTGAGGTGCCAGTTCAGCTCTGGTGTAATAACTTTGTTGATACTGACTGTGGGCCTGCTGATCAAATTAACCCTTACATTGAAATTTGGTATTCATTTCCAGTTACTTCCAAATCATCTACCTTGGACCTTCCTTACGAAAGTCCATTTTCTTATAACGTCAACGCCCCAGATACCCTTGTCTGGTGTCATCGAGTTCTATGTGGGCCTTCTAAAGATGGCTATGACCTAGGAGCTCTTGCCGCTATTGCTGGTGGTCGAGAAGTATGGGGCTTTCCTAAACACCCGGACTTGGCTGATTTAAATTTTGAATATTCAGATAATGAGAACGTTATTTTTGAAGCCTCTCTTCAGGGGAATGACGTCATCTCTTTGCAAATTAAACTTCCAGAAAATATTGATGACAATATTATTGTCGAAGTGGATGAGCTAACCGCTCAAGGTGCTTGCATTACGCCAAGACAGAATCCAAATAAATCATCTTTTGTCTCAAAACAAACGCGATACAGTCAGGCCTTTGCAGCAACCATGTGTTTCTCTCCTTGGAATGTAGACACTGATTCTTTGACCATCTATGACGATGAAGCTTACTTTGGAGGGTTGTTGAAAAGCTGGAAATTTAAGCCTGCTTTGAAAATGCACTGTTCAGACTTAAAGATAGTTGCATTTAAGCCTGATGGCTGGGATATAAGTTTCAAAGGGTAATAACTATTTTGAAATGAATATTTTTTATTTAAATAAAGATCCAAAAATATCTGCTATGGAGCACAAAGATAAACACTGCGTAAAAATGATTTTAGAGTACGAACAAATGTTGAGTACAGCTCACAGAGAGCTCGATGGAGAAGAAAAATGACAAAAATAACTACAGATAATTGGCTTAGCTCGGCTAACAATGGTTGGAGTTTTCAAAACATACAATCCTTGTTTCCAACTACAAGAATTAAAAGAGGCTCTAAAGCGCCTTCGATTCTGCCAGCAGATCTTCAATCAATAGGATCCATTCAAATAGATGACGTTGAAGGAAACAAACAATCTCTTGATGAAATGCTCTCTTCAACGCAAACCGATGCTTTCCTTGTATTAAAAGATGGAAAAATTTTATTTGAAGAATATTTTCATGGAATGGGACCTGATAGTTTGCATTTAATGAATTCAATCACTAAATCTTTTGTTGGAGTGCTCACAGGAATACTTTCAGAAAAAGGAATTATTGATATTAATGATAAATTGATCCAATACTTGCCAAAGTTTGCTGATACTGGATTCTCAGATACAACCTTTCAGACTGCTTTAGACATGGCTTCATCAGTAAAGTTTGAAGAAGATTATGCAGAACCTTTATGTGATTTTTGGAATGAAGCTGCTGTGGTAGGTTGGCGACCTGATCTATCTGAAGGCTCTTCTCATGGATCTTTGCATGATTTTGCTTTATCACTCAAAGAAAAGGAACAAGAAGAGAATGAGGGCTATCACTATCGAACAGTCCTAACTAACGTTATAGCTTTGGCAATACAAGAAGCAACCAATCTAAGATTTCAGGATTTACTAGAGGAGCACATTTGGCAGAAGCTCAGTCCTGAGCAAGATGCCGTGATAGTGGTTGATAAAGAGGGGTTCCCATATGTGGGTGCTGGCATGAACGCATGCGCAAGAGACTTGGCTAGATTTGGCCAAATGATCTTAGATGGCGGCGTTTTTCAAGGCCAAAGGATAATTTCAGAATCATGGATTGAATCTACCTGGAAAGGGGATGATGGATATAGAGAGCGTTTTGCGAAAACAGATCATGGCCTGATGATGCCTGGAGGCCACTATAAAAATCAGATGTGGATACCAAGCTCTGAAATAATGATGTGCATAGGTATTTTCGGTCAGACGATTCTTGTAAATAAAAGTACAGATGTTGTCGTGGTTAAATTCTCATCCTTTCCTGAACCAGCGAATGAACTCATGTTTGCCAATACATTCTTATTAACCGAAGCGATTTCCAATTTAGTTTGATCGACCTCCAGCTGGTTAGTTAAAAAAAATTTAATTGTTGGAAGAAATGCTTCATATAAGCCTGCATCTCGTTGTTCCTCTTGCGGTAGTAGGTCTTTTTTTTAAGAAGGACTGGAAGATAGCTTATTTTATTATGTTATCTACCATGCTGGTGGATTTAGATCACTTATTAGCCAATCCAATTTATGACCCTAATCGTTGCAGTATTGGTTTTCACCCTCTGCACGAACCTTGGTTTATAGCCTTCTATTTTATTTTAAGTTTTTATCCAAAAACGAGATTCATTGGCGTTGGTTTGGTTATTCACATGGTTTTAGATGCGATAGACTGTTACCCCATAAGCTTTCTGTAAAGAAATTTTAAAGCAGATAAGTTGTAGAATAAAGATGAAGTGCATATCATTAAGGAGAAAAAATGTCTGATCAATTAATTATATATGGCGTGCCATTTTCTCAGCCAGTTAGAGCTGTTTTATGGCTTATGCTATACAAACAAAAACCCTTTGAATTGGCTATGGTTAATCCAGGTTCTTCTTCTGAAGGCGGAAGTCGCCATCCTAATTTTTTAGCTAAATTCCCAACTGGGACAATACCTAGTATTGAAGACAAAGAAACGGGGTTTGTCTTATCAGAATCACATGCGATTATGTGTTACCTGTGCAATAAATTTGATTGGGATGATTTGTATCCAAAGAATCACGAGCAACGAGCTAAAGTTGACTCATACTTGCACCTTCATCACAGAAATTTAAGAGAAGCATCCATTGGATTGGTTGCTCCAAAAGTCCGAAAAGATTTAAACTTCCCAGAAGATTTTTTAAGAATGTCCCAAGCTAGCGTCGATAAGGCTTTTAAAGCCATAGAAGATGGATGGCTGTCCAAATCTCGTTTTTTAGTTGGAGATCAGTTAACCATTGCTGACATGAGTGCTTACGTGGAAATAGGGCAGTTGCAGAGTAAATTTACAAATGTTTATGATTTTGAAGCTTTCCCTAATATCAGAAGGTGGTTAGAAGACATGAGTCAAGTTACTTATCATGATGAAATCCATACTTCATTATTTGAGTTAGGTGATATTAGTATTGAAGCGCCTGCAATGGAAAAGATTATCAATGCAAACAAGAAAGGCTTTCTGGTTATTCAGCAACAGCTGACAAGTATGGAAAATTGATCTCAACTAAATAAATATGAGTGTAAATATAAGACTTGCTAAATTAGAAGATCATCAGCGCTGTGCTCAACTCCTCGATGTGTTGGCTGAGGCCACATCAGATCCTCAACAAATCTTTGATATCGAAACTTTTGAGAGTCTGATTTCTAATGAAAGAGGCAGTTTATTAGTGGCTGCAGAAAATGAGATTATTCTTGGTATGGCGTCTATTTCTTTCAATCTTGCCTTAAGGTACAACGGTGAATATTGCCAATTAGAAGAATTGGTAGTTGATTCAGAGGCCAGAGGAAAAAATGTGGGCGGTCTCTTAATAGAAAAAACCATTAATCTAGCCAAGAAAAGAGGTTGTAAAGAGTTTGGTCTTTATCTTCTGGAATCCACTAAACACAATCAAGGTTTTTATGAAAAATATGGCTTTGAAGTCATAGGCCTGGAAATGCGCCAGTCTTTATAAGAAATTTATAGGAAATGAGAAGAAAAACTGATTAATGCTATCTCGCCGTAATTTTTTAAAAGCAAGTTCTGCCTTGGCGGTAGCCTTGATGGGTGGTCTTTATTTCACCCGAAAAACTAAAATAAATGCTAAGCATATTCTTTGCAGCGCCAGTCATGACAAATTGGCTGTGTCTTTGTCTTTACCTAAAGGAATATCTCAATTAGAGCTCAAAGTGAATAATTTAACTTTTAACGGGCGAAGGATGGATCTTGAAGGCAAGCATTGGCAAATTCTAGCTGATAAATTAGATTCTTTAACGACTTATCAGTTGAAACTCCTGTCCGGAGATGAGGTTATTGACAGTCCTTGGCCTCTGAGAACTTTGCCAAATCCAGGAAGTGACGTTGATAAACTTTCAATTATGGCCTTTACTTGCGCAGGTGGATCGGATGGTTTTAGTGTCTCCGGTAAACAATTTTTTAAGCCTTTTGCTTTCCGACAGAGGATGTTTGATGAAGGGTTAGCGCAAAACCCAGATCTAGCTATCGCTATCGGAGATCATGTTTATTTTGATTTAAGAAGAGAAAGTTCTCCGCCTGTAGGACGGAATAATAAATTCATTAAATTCTTTGTGGGCGGACTTTTAAAATTAAGATACGGATCATTTGATAGGAAGGCCAGTGCAAAAAGTAAACAAAATGAGAGAGTTTTAAAAAAAATTGGTAATGAACAGATAGCCGATCTTTACGGTACAAAGTTTCGCAGTATCCCAACTTATTTTATTGCTGACGATCACGACTATTTTGAAAATGATGATGCTGAAGAGGAGCTAGTTACTTTCCCGGCCGATGACTTTAGCCGAGACGCATTTAAAACCATGGCTGATTTGTATTATCCGCCTATGATTGATACTTCTTCTGGGAAGTTAGGAAGAAAGAATGGAAGCATCAGATACGGCAAGCTCTTTGAAGCACTAATGGCCGATTGTGCAGGTGATATGACTCTAGGAGGAGATAAAGCTGGTCTAGTTTCTACACTAACTGAGAAAACTCTAATAAAACGTTTTAAGAAATCCAAAGCAAAACATTTAGCTTTTGTGCCGTCCCACCCTTTAGGCTATACCGCTGGTAAATGGAGGGAATGGTATCCAGATGTGGTTGCTACAGAAGGGGAAACTGGAACAGTCGCTAACGAACTTCTATCGGAGAAGACCTTCGGTTCATTGACGGTGGAGGCCACTAAATATTTATGGCAGTCAGGATGGTTTTTACAGCACCAAAGATTGCTGTCAGCTCTTTCTAACAGGCCGGGATCCCGTTTCATGTTATCGGGAGATATTCATGCCATTGCCGTTAGCTCAATTAAAGAATCTTCAGGAAATAATCTTCCTAAGCCGGTTAAATCAATTCTTGTGGGTCCTGTCAGCAGTTCAACGGGAACTTGGCCTTCAGCTGCTAGAGGAATAGTAGCAGCCAAACCAAATTTTTTAGAAGCAGATGAGATTGTCCCTGTAACTGAAGAAAATGGTTTTGTAATAATGAATATTGATTCTAATTCAGCCGTTATTAAGATGAATTTTTGTGGCGGACATGACCCTCAAAAGGGAGATGATGGATCGATAAGACGAACTTTTGAGTTTGAAGTTTGAGAAATCTTTTATTTTTGATACCTTTAAGTCTCATAGTAATCCTAGTAGTAGGATTCAAGCCGTTTGCGGATACTGTAGACCCATCAGAGACTTTATTAGAACAAGTCGACACTTATCCCGAAAAGGTGGAGCGTTTATCCGACGGCACTTATCTTGTTTCTGCAAGAACACTCATGCCTCTGGTTAATGCAAATATGGTGAGCTGGTGGTTTGCAGAATTCCTACAGACCTCAGAGCATTACAGTTGGTGGCATCCAAAAGACCATCTCTGGATGGACTGGGAAAATAAAGTTCCAGGTGTGATTGTTGGAGCTAGCCATTTGGTTCATGAATACATTGGAGATGAGTTATTAAAACTCAGAATACAATTTGTAAATAGTAAAGAATTTTTTGGGTATGATGCTAATAATGATGACACATTCGTTCTTTGTGCCAAGGTAGGACTATTAGAAGAAAATATTAACATAGCAAAGATGTGTCACGTAGTTCGCAACACAAAAGATGGCGCTGAAATGAGATCTCGATTTTGGCTTGGGCATGTTAGTGAGCGAGATGGAAATAGGAATATTTCTTCTTTTCAAGGTTTTATAGGAAATACAGCTTTAGTGCGCATGTTCGTTCTAAACAAAAAGAATTCAAAAGATTTACAACGGCATGCTCAAGAAGAGATGAAGTATTTAGCTGAATTACTTCCAGCTCTTTATGAATCAGAGACTGGAATTAAGCCTCGATGAGTATGCTGGTGTTCACCTTAATTATTATTCTGGCAACTTTAGGAACGGCATTTCTTTCTTCGATCTTTGGTATGCTCGGCGGTCTTATCTTGATGGGCATATTGGTTAGCATTATGCCCGTAAGTCAAGCCATGGTACTGCATGGACTGATACAGCTGACCTCAAATGGCTACAGGGCTTGGCTTAACAGAAAAGATATTAACTGGTCTATCGTCGCAACTTTAATTGTTGGTAATATAATTGCGCTGGCTGGATTGGTCTTCGTTGCATTTGTACCCGACAGAATTACTGTTCTTTTAGCACTAGGCTTATTGCCTTACATAGCTTGGGCGCTTCCTAAAAATGCTGCATTGGATGTGACCAAGAAACCAATAGGTTTGTTAGCTGGAATGGTGGTTGTAGCGACGAATTTACTTGCTGGAGTCGGCGGACCTTTGTTGGATGTTTTTTTTCAACGCGTAGACATGACCCGCCACCAAGTAGTTGCCACTAAAGCTGTGGCACAAAGCTTAGGTCACATATCCAAGGTAATATTTTTTGGTTTTCTCACCGTTTCAGCTTCAAATGACTGGCCAATGCTCTGGCTAGTTTTAATTGCTATGACAGCATCAGTTACGGGCACCACCCTTGGAAAGAAAATATTGGATATGATTAATGATGAAATCTTTTTTTTATGGACACAACGAATTTTATTATCCGTAGGGGCTGTATTTATTGTTTATGCTCTTCATCTCATTAACCTTTAATTTCAAGACGTTATTTATTATTGTTAGAATAATTAAATAAGAGTAGAGAATTTTATATGCGTTTAAAAGACTGCCATGGTTTTAACGATTTTCGTGAGCTTGCGAGAAGGCGACTTCCTAGTCCAATATTTCACTACATAGACGGTGCGGCCGATGATGAAACAACCTATGATCGTAACACTAAGAGCTTTGAGGAATGTGATTTGATTCCTAATGTGCTTCGCGGTGTTGAGAATATTGATATGTCTGTAACTGTCATGGGGCAGAAACTTGATATGCCTATTTATTGTTCACCGACGGCTCTTCAACGTGTCTTTCACCATAGTGGCGAGTATGCTGTCGCTGCTGCAGCAGATAAATTTGGAACCATGTTTGGCGTGTCTTCTTTAGGAACTGTAAGTCTGACTGAGGTGAGAGAACAATATAATGGACCTCAATGCTATCAGTTTTACTTTCATAAAGATCGAGGTCTCAATCAAGTAATGTTAGAGAATGCTAAAGCTGCAGAGGTCGATGTGATGATGCTTACTGTAGATACAATTACTGGAGGGAACAGAGAAAGGGATCTTAGAACAGGGTTCTCCATTCCTTTTAAACTAAGTCTGAATGGAATTTTTCAATTTGGTATTAAGCCTATGTGGGCATTAAATTATTTAACCCACAAGAAGTTTGCTTTACCTCAGCTAGATGATTTTGTAGATATGTCGGATGGAGCTATATCAATAGGTAAATATTTTACTGATATGCTTGACCCTTGTATGAATTGGGATGATGTAGCAAAAATGGTTGATTTCTGGGATGGCCAATTCTGTTTAAAAGGTATTATGAGTGTTGAAGACGCGAGAAAAGCTGTAGAAATTGGATGCACTGGAATAGTCATTTCAAACCATGGAGGTAGGCAACTTGATGGCAGCAGGTCTTCATTTGACCAGTTATCAGAAATCGTTGATGCTGTAGGAGATCAAATCGATGTGATAATGGATAGCGGAATTCAACGTGGTAGTCATGTGCTAAAAGCCCTGTCTCTTGGTGCTAAAGCTGTAGGAGGCGGAAGGTTTTATCTTTACGCACTTGCTGCAGCTGGACAGCCGGGTGTGGAAAGAGCATTGGAGTTAATGCGACTTGAGATTGAAAGAGACATGAGATTAATGGGAGCGAGTTCTATTTCTGATCTGTCTAGAGATAATCTTCGTTTCAGATAAACCTTTTTAATTTCTATGGTGACATCTCACATTACAATTTTTGCTTAAGCAGGTCTTTATGGAAAGTAAAAAAGAACTCTTAGATTTTAATTTTGATAATAGTTTTTCACGTAACTTAGAAGATTTTTTTGTGTCTTGCAGTTCAGAGTCTTCAAGCTCACCTCAACTCCTCCAATTTAATAGGAAATTAGCTAAAGAATTAGGGCTAAACCCTGATTTATTAGATTCAGAAAAAGGTTTAGATATTTTTTCAGGAAATGATTTACCTGTAGGTTCGGATCCTTTGGCGCAAGCTTATTCTGGCCATCAATTTGGAGGATTCTCGCCATTATTAGGTGATGGGCGAGCTCTTCTTTTAGGCGAGGTAATAGATTCTAATAATCAACGTCGTGACATCCAATTAAAGGGCTCAGGAAGAACACCTTTTTCGAGAGGTGGAGATGGAAAATCAGCTTTAGGACCTGTCTTGAGAGAGTACCTGATATCTGAACATATGCATGTCCTTGGAATACCAACAACACGAGCTCTTGCTGCTGTTGCTACGGGCGATCAAGTTAATCGAGACACTCTTTTACCTGGTGGAATCCTTACTAGAGTTGCTGCGAGCCATATTCGCGTAGGAACCTTTCAATTTGGAACAGCACTTGGAGAAATAGAAAAGATTAAAAAAATTGCTGATTATTCAATTTCTCGTCATTATCCAGAAGCAACTAACTCTGATAATCCCTATTTAACTTTCTTTGAATGTGTTTCAAATGCACAAGCTTTATTAGTAGCAAGATGGATGAGTGTGGGTTTTATACATGGAGTCATGAATACGGACAACATGACCATAACAGGAGAAACTATTGATTATGGTCCATGTGCGTTTATGGATAGTTATTTTCCAGGAACTGTATTCAGTTCTATTGATACTCAAGGGCGTTATGCCTACTCAAATCAGCCCTCTGTTTTGTCATGGAATCTAACCAGATTGGCGGAGACTCTTGTGCCTCTGGTTGATGATAATCAGGAGCAGGCAATAGTATTATTAACGACTGCCATAAACAATATTCATTCTCTTTATCAAGGCCACTGGTTAGCTCAAATGCGTCCTAAAATTGGATTAACAACAGAAGATATACTAGATAAAGAGCTAATTGATGATTTGCTATCAATTATGGAAGAGGGACAGGCTGATTTTACTTTAGTATTTAGAAGGCTTTCAGAAGTGTTGAAAGGAAATGCCGATCCAATCAAAGAACTCTTCAAAGACCCTCAGTCTTGCGATGCTTGGCTGGTGCGTTGGCAAGAGCGTCTAGCAAGAGAAGGCCATACCAAGGATTTAACTATCAAGATGATGAACAATGTGAATCCTATATATATTGCTAGGAACCATAAAGTAGAGGAGGTTCTTTCTGCGGCAGTTAACCAAAAAGATGTAAAACCTTTTTTAGATTTTCTCTTGGTTTTAGAGAAGCCATTCGATGAAGTCAAAGGGAATGAAGCTTACGCTACCCCTGGACCTGTTTCTGATATTCCTTATAAAACCTTTTGTGGTACTTAGTGGCAATCAAGAATGAATATAAAAGTAAATAGAATTAAAGGAGCCGATGGACCTTTTGAGATTGTTTGGGATAAATTAGGGATCCCCCATGTTTATGCAACCAGTGTAGCTGACTCATACAGAGGCATGGGTTACGCCGCTGGTTACGAAAGGTTATGGCAGACACACTTGAGCTGTGCTTATGCAAATGGAGAGGCCGCGGCTTTATTGGGAGAGCGGTTTGTTCAGCAAGATGCTTTTCAAAGAGGTTTTAATGTTCACGGTTCCCAGACAGGTCTTAGTGAAAGTAAAGGTGATTGGATAGCTGATGCTTATTTAGAAGGGTTAAACGCTTACGTATTATCCCTCGATGAAATACCTCCTGAGTTTCTGCATGCAGGAGCAGAACCTCGCTTGTTCACACGCATTGACATAGCAGCAAGATACAGGTTCACCTCATGGTTTCAACATAAAAGTTGGACGGAAAAAATGGTGTTAGGTAGATTAATGGCTACTCATGGTATCGATTATTTTTCTAATCACGTACTTCATCTTTCCGATGAAGATAAAGGTTTGATTGATGATCTCAATGTGCCCTTACGAAACCTAGACCCGCATATAATTAAACTGGCTTATCCGGAAGTTGCGGTCCCAACTTTCTCCGGAAGTAATAATTGGGCAATTACGGGAGAGTTATCTGCTTCAGGAAAACCGATTTTAGCCACAGATCCTCATCAACCTCATTCTTTACCAAATACTTTTTTTTACATCCATCTTAATGCTGGGTCGTGGGATGCTTTTGGTGCCGCTTTCCCAGGAGTTCCTTATTTTATGATGGGATACACCCCTGATGTAGCCTGGGGGTTAACGACGGGATTTATTGATTGCTATGATTTATTCGTCGAAGAAGTAAATGACGATCAGTATCGAACCGCGTCAGGCTGGAAACCGTTGGAGATCCAAGAAGAGGTTATTGAAATAAAAGATCAACCCAGTAGATCTATAAACATTAAAAAGACTCATCACGGAGTGCTCCTAGAACCATTCATGAATGAATTAGGAATCTCTGATTCAAAAAATGATAAATACCAAACAAGTCTTTACTGGTCTTTACAAAATGTACCTACATCAGCAGGAGCATTGGCTCTTTTACCAACAGCCAGATCAGCAAAAGAGTTTGGCGAAGTTTTGTTTGAGAATGACGTGTGTCCTTTGGTCAACAATATTATATGTGTAGATAAGAACAGCCAGATCGAAAGATACATAGCAACCACCACTCCGGTTAGAAAAGGAGTTACTGGATCAGTTCCTCTAGCCGGTTGGATAGATGAATACGATTTTAGTCTTTCCACAAAAGATCAATTATTGGTGGAAAAAAATCCTAAAAGTGGTTTTTCTTTAACTGCAAATAACGACACAATGGGAGAAGAAGGTGATTTTTATATTCATAATTTCCCGACACACAGCGCGAGAGC
>CENF01017653.1_pt1 | contig 11903 bp, 23 predicted proteins | sample 361291 | NCBI WGS metagenome assembly CENF01 (sample SAMEA2619399, study PRJEB7988) | marine metagenome | isolation source: saline water (ENVO:00002010), including | reverse complement strand
CTCTTTTTGTGCCGCCCTACGCTTTCGGGCTTCAACTTGATATTTCTGCCAATCAGACCAAAGACCAGGACGACCAGCCCAGATCATTACTTCCCTGAGTTGTTCTTCTGCCTGACGCACTTGTTCTAAGGCTTGAAACTCCTCTAAATCGTTTGCTGTTGTTCCTTTTAATCGACCTAAAAATCCTGTCCTCTTTCTTTCTATCTTCTCTTTAAGATCACTTTTGACCCCAACCACTGTAGCAATCTGAGAAATGCACTTGGCAAGATCCCCAGAGTTTGAAACAGTCGTTTTGATAACTTTATATGCGGCATTGAAGGCGGCGAGTTCGGCAAGCATTTCTCTTGTTCCCTATTCACTTTAGGTGGCCTTCCTCTTTTCTTTTTTTCTGCCATCAGCTCATCCTCATTAAGATGCTTACCAGCATTGTAATTACTGCTCCCATGCCTCCCACAAGGAACACTTCTAATCTCTTCAAACGATAAAAGATTTCTTTAAACTGGATATGAACCTCCGTTTCCAGCTTCGTTATTCTTGAATCCAAAGATGATAAAGTAGGCTTACTCATGCGGCTATTTCCATTAGTGTAATTGAACAGTTGCCAGAGTTAGCCCAAAGTCTAGCATTATTTGTAGATTTTCCTCTATTAATGTAAAAATCAGCAGTTTCACCACCATACACAAAACTTGTATAAGTTGTTGCACTCGTTGTTGCTGGGGAGTCTAAAGTTTCAAACATTAAAGTTAATGGGCCTTCAGTGGTACTAAAACCAGCCGCACCAATATTGTCTCCCAAAAATAAACTACTAGGATCAGTATTGCCACCAATTTTAGTAGAACCTCTTTTTACTCCACATGACCACTCATCAGTTGTTGCATTACCACTAGCAGTTACTTTTACTCTAACTAAAATTTTACTTGTAGAAAACTTTGGTGTAATTGCCAGAGAATGAATATCTGTTGAAGTATTTACAGAATTATTTTGGGCGAATGTACTTGGAGTATTAAACTCACTTATTAATGTTTGCAACACAGTTCCAGAAGGCATCTTTGCATGAGGAACAGTACCTTGACCAGTGTAATTTAATTTAGTTAGTGCCATTTGGTTCTCCTATTATGGCTTTGTTGGAAATGTCACACTTGACATATCTAAGAAAGGGCCATCTAATTTAGGTTCTGCTGTTTTTGTTAAATCTCTTAGAGCCTGTCTATATGTTTTCCACTCAGCTTTTTTACTGTCTGAAAGAGGACTGTCTATTGCTTGTGTCCAATCAGACTGAGTTAATAAATTATTTCTATAAACTCTAAACATTTCCAATGATTGTTTGTTTGTCATTTGTTTATCCTATTCTCATGCCCGAAAAAGCTAATTCACCCACACCCTCATGATAAAATGCATTTGTGGACGTAAAAGTTAAAATAACGTAGTCACCTTCAGATAAATCATAACCAACAGACATATGGGCATTTCTATATGAACCAGCATCTTGGAAGCCATTATATGTATAAGGGGAAGCAAGCGTTGTACCAGAAGAATTTTGAATCCACATTCTAGGATAACAATTCGCACTTGCCTGACTGGAATAAACAATTCCCATATGTAAGTCAAACCGATACAGACCAGCTCCTCCAGACGGACAAGTAAATCGTCCGTTGGAATTATCATATCCACTTCCAAAATTATATCTTACAGTAGGTACAACTATTGGTGAAGTAGTAACATAAGCATTATTATTTCCGACTGCATAAAATGCCACTTTATTTGGAGTTGAAACTCTTCCTGTGCTGTTGATAGTTATCCCACTAGTGCCACCAGTATGTTGTATTGTATTTGCTTTAAGATTACCTGAAATAGTAGTGTTACCACTATTATCAATAGTTTGTGCAGTAGTACCACCTGAATGGGCTATATTGTCTACTTTGAGTGTGCTTGTCATATCTTTATCCTCATGCTATTTTCCATCCACCAACAGTTGTTCTTTGACTAGTTAAAGAATCTTGATTTATAGTAACTGTAGGACTGCCTCCACCTTGCATAGAGAAGTTAATATAAAATTCGACATAATCTCCAGATGTTGTTAAATCAACTACTTGTTTAGCATTAATTACACCTGTAGTCTCAGAATTGCCTTGTGTATTTGAAAAAACTATATCTAATTTAGTAGAGCCATTTTTCTTCCAATATCCGTAATTATTTCCATTAATAGCCGCTGTAGATTGCCAAAAAAGATTAGTATAAATCCAATAATACCCTGTAGTACTGGCAGTCACAGTTAGTTTATTACTTGCCCACAGCCCACCTTGATTAATAGTTCTTCCACCATTAGAACCATCTGTTACCTCATCAAATGTAATTAAAGTGTCTGTACCATTTGCAATAGAGCTTTGGTCTGCACTTTTTGTTACATGGAATATAGGTAAAGTTGGTTGTGAGATAACACCATCACTACCAATAGTCATCCCAGTAGTTCCACCGCTTGATTTTATATTATCAACTTGAAGATTTGTTGCTTGAATTATTCCTGACATATCTGCTTCCTCATCCTATTTTATACATTGCAAACCCAGTATAACCCATACCATGAATCTCGTAATCTGCCGCAGTTACTGTTGGAACTATCAACTTAAACGTATCGCCAGCAACGAAAGGGAGTATTCCAGTAAACCCATAAGGCGACCACATACCATTGGTATCATTAACAGTAGTCCTTAGTTTAACACCACTACTACTGCCACTAATTTGGTTTATACTCCATTCAACAGCACCAGAACCTTTTTTAATTCCATAAAATGAAGTATAGTAATCTCCAGTTACAGGAACTGTGTAAACTCCATCATTAAAAGTAAAACCCACCATCGGTATCCAATGACCTATTGTTGAATTAGTCACAAAATGGTCATTAGAACTAAATGCAACCCCATCGTTTGTAGTGTGGTAGACTGAGAATCTAGGTGTTTCTGGAATGGAAACAGCACCGCCACTGGTTTTTGGATGTATTTCATCGACATAAAGTTTAGACAATTGTTAGCTCCCCATTAATTTGTAATGTGACACCAGAATTTATTGTAATATTCCCAGCCACCATTCCTCGTTCTCCAGAAGCGATTGTGACATTACTGGTGATAGTTCCAGAGTTAATTCGGATACCTTCTCTGTAAATTGTAGATGACAAATGTGTGCTTTGGATCGTTCCAGCACTCGGAGTTCCTGTCGGCAAATGTCCGTTCCCCAGAACCACCACTCCATTAATAACATCGCTACTCGTTAAGGCTTCCGAAAAAACCAGGTTGCTTCCTTGAATCGAATATGAGTCATTGCAAACCTGAAGGATACCATTGAGCCAAACTAAACAATTTTCCGCCGATGGAGGACTGTAAGCCGCACTATTTCTAGTAAGGGCATAGGTTGCCGTTGCACTAGCTGTTAAAGAGTCCAGCTTGATTATTTCGCCATGTAAAGGCTCTCTTCCAATCCAAGCCATTAATCTGCCTCTTTTATTGTTAATTTCTTCTCTGCAACTTGTTTTTGTATTTCTGCAAAATGAATATTGTCAGGGTCTTGCGGCACAGTCATTTTAACACCATCTATCGTTGCAAAAATATTTGGGCTACCAACCTTTCGGTCAATAGCGTATTTTGCTGATTCAATCTTCATAATAATCTCCTATAATTCTGCAATTAATTCCCAATCCGCTTTCACAGCATTACAGTTTTGCCTTCCATAATAACCTTCTACAAAAGTTTGACTGTTGGATGATATTGCCGCAGAAAACGCTGTGGAGTCAGAAGTCCAATTACTGTCACCAGCATCCCATCTATACACATTTGCGATAGTTTCTGTCGGAGTAGCTCGCATAAAACCAACAATACCAACACCATTTTGAACTACATGAGCATCATAATTAGCATCTAATCCTCTGTTGAAATGGGTTATCCAACCAAGGTGCTTTTGATAATACCTTAAACACTTCTGCAAATTTTCTGCATAGGGTTCGTGAGGGAAGTCTATCGCATGAGAGCCTACATTTAGGCATACTCCTGTAATTAAATAAACTACTGCACCTGACCCATTTGATTTTATAGTTAGTTGTAATCCATTAGCAACTTCAGTAGGCAATGAAGTAAAAGTACAAGTGTATCTTGCATAAGATGATGTTGAAGAAATTGTTTGGCTTGATATAGACGTTGTGCCACCAAAATTATCTTCAGAGTTTGCTCTTGCTAAAGCTACTGCTATTTTATCTGTTCCAGAACCAGTAGTTTGTTTCAGATAAAAACTAACAGTTATAGTTGCTCCAACTAACTGTTTACAGCTTGATGCTTCTATTTTTTGTGTAAGCCCACTACTATCTCCTCCTCCACCAACGGAAGTAGCATATTGAAAACCAGTAGGAACATCAGTTGACCTTGATACTGCTAAACTTGATGGTGCGTAATAAGACCATCTATCAACAGAAGTATAGCCTGTTGCAGAAGCAGAGGCACTTCTTTGCCAACAACTCATATCTCCATTAATTACCAAATTGGTCGGATTAGGTTGCTCAAATGACGCTGGTAGTAATCTTGATATTGGCATTTTTTCTCCTACGGCTTAGTCGGCCATTTTACATCGTCTAAGGATGTAGCCGTTTTCGTTATATCTCTAAGATCCTGTCTGTATTTTTTTTGGGCTGTTGTGGCAGTTAGATCTGAACTTGCCCACCAATCCGTTTCAGCTAATCGCTTGTCTCGCTCTTCTCTTAAAAGACGTATTGGCTCTGCGGCCTCTAACTCTTTCATTTTATCAGAAACTTGCTTCCAGTTTACTCCAAAGTCTTTTGGATCTTGACTTAAAATAGATACCCCATCTTTAGCACCAGTAATTTTTTCAAAACATTTATTAAACTCTGCTTCAGTAGTGGGATCGCCATCAAGTAACCAACCTTTAATACTTAAACTTTCTAATGCTTTTGTTACATCTGTCATTGCTTCACCTCCATAACTTTTAGTGTCAATTGTGTTGGAGAAACATTCAGATACGCAATTTTACTAGCGTCATTAACATTAATATAAATTTTGTACTCAAGAAGATTTGTGGTATTAGGAGCGTCAAAAACTTCGGAAGAATGTGCCATTCCATAGGAGTTTACCATAATGGCTCTACCTATATCAGAATATAATGCTGACCAACCGCCACTATTAATTTGTCTATACAGAGCTTTATAGAGCCAAGGGCCACCACTAGAATAACTCTGTTGCCCACCATTTAAACTTATTATCATTTTGCTATTTGCAAACCTTGGTGTCAATGCAACATGATAAGCGGTTGCGGTAGCTGACGTACTTTGATTTGATAAAGTTGCATTTGCTTGATAATACGCAACTTGTATTACTGCACCTGATGCCATTGCAACGGCTGGAGCGAGTGTTCCAGCAGAAATTGTACCAGTGTTTGCAATCCCACCACTAAAAGTGGAAGCACCAGTAACCCCCAGAGTTCCAGCAACAGCAATATTAGTATCTAACTTGGCACTACTTACACTCCCATCAGGAGGCTGGGTTGTTTGAAAAGCCTGATGATAGATTACATAAATGTCATCACTAGCCGAAACTGTATATCCTTGAAGAGTTACAGTCGTTCCGCTTGCGGTATAAGAAGTGCCACTTTCCTGTCTGACATGATTTATGAAAAGCTGTATTTCATTTGCATTTGTAACTGGTGTCGATAACGTCAATGTACCACCAGTTGCACCGGTCAAATCCTGTTTCTGAAACGAGGTATAATTTACATCAGGTTTATTGCCAACATAGGCCATTTACACACTCCTTATGTCGAAATATCTTGAACATAGCTGGCTATCACATCTAAAGAATCAGCTGCACTTGATTGAACCCAAATCCGATCTCCATCAGCTCCAGACCCATTCTTTCCTAGCAAAACAATCTTTGAGTCATAGGCATAAGACGAACCAGAAGGTATCGTCATATCCTTTACAATATAATACTCCTTATTATCCCCTGTTGGATCATCGTCAGCATCCGTAAGGTTATTTGTTATATAAGCCGAAACAGTGATCGCATTGCTCGTTCTATTCGATAAATTAAGCCCAATCAGCGTATGATATCCTGTCGGAAAGTCCGTTCCATCAGGAATGTCCGTCACACTCGTTCCCACTTTTCTGAGCTTAATCTGTTTGAAATTCTGTGCCATTATAGTCTCCTCAACCTAAAGCCGTACTCATTGCAATCGCAAAACCAGGAGATGCAACTCCACTCGCATCAACCGCCGCATCAACCCAAGCAGACCCATTGTAAACTTGAAGCCTCTGATTGCCCGATGTTGTGTTAAAAAATAGATCTCCTGTCGAAACAGTGCCGCCGCTAGGAGGTGAAGTTCCAGAACCTTGCCATACTTCTTGAAACGAGGATAAACTATTGCCAGCACTCGCCGCAGAGTTCGCCGCTTGATTGGCATAATATTTCGCTGAAAACAACGTACCATCAACAGTATTACTGCCATCTACATAGCTTGCCCAATCCTTTGCTGAACCAGCACCAGCACTTCCTCGGCCTTGTGACCCAATAGCGTACTCTTTAGCACTCTTTTCCGTTCCGTCTACTGTTCCTGTGGTATAAGTTGCCCATGACTTAGAATCCCCTTTACCAGAACTTTTCATGTTATATCCGCCAGATCCGCCAATCGCCCAGCTCTTAGCTGAGTCATCGGAAGTTCCTGTCACTAGGGAGTCTGTCTCAACGGCATAATTCTGAGCTGATGTAGCCGAATTTGCTGAAGCCGTAGCTGAATTTGCACTATTCGTAGCTTGGGTACTTGCTCCTGTAATTGCCGAAATATTGGTCGCACAAGTGTTAATATTTGCGATATTCGTAGCATTTGTACCAATATTACTTACAGCACCAGCTACAGTCGAAATATTATTCGTAGGACTGATCTGACCAGCAACCTGACCGAGCTGAGTATTGGAGCCAGCAACAGTATTAACATTGGCTATAGCACCGGCAACAGTACCAACATTCGCATTCGTAGCGTAGTATTTTGCAGAATATTCGCTTGTATTACCTACAGTACCGCCTGTCTTTGTCGCCCAATCTTTAGACGATCCAGAGCCATTATCTACCCCTGTTCCGCCGATTGACCATGCTTTCGAGGAATAATCGGTCGATTCCACTATTCCATTAACCTTAGATGCCCAAAATTGAGCCTCATTAGCAAAACCAGAAGCATTCGAGCTTGATGTTGAAGCAGAGTTCATAGCGGCTTGAGCAACTACTGAAGCTCCCCAGACGATAACATTCTCATTTCCAGAGACAGATGGGGTCGAGGGTGCTGTAACAAAAGTCAGAGTTGTTCCTGATATAGAATAATCATCACCAGGATTTCTCAATGCTCCGTTTACGAAAACCAATACCGATGTATTGGAGGCATAGGTATAAGATAGAGTAAAAGCAGTTTGGCTTCCTGTACCCTCGAACTTGTCAACAGCGGAGGCTGTTGTTGCAATCGCCGCATTAGCCATTAAGAGCCACTTATTAGCGGCAAGGTCTGTAGCAAAAGCGGCGGCAGATGTATGAGCTGAAGTAGCTAAATAGGTCGCAGAGTTAAAATCGACCAAATCATTAACCGAATATGATGTAGATGTCGCCCAATCTCCTTTGGGAGTATAACCAGTGGCATTTATGAGAGCTAATGCTCCTGTGTCAAAAGCATCCTTATGAACTGCATTGTTTTTTAATGCTCCGTCATCTCGCTGGACAAGGGCAATGTTTGTATTCAGATCATCAAGAGTAAGTTTAACAGCATTTAATTCGCTATCTACTTTAACGGCTGGCAAAGGATCGGACGGACTTGTAGTTTGAAAATCTGAAAAATTATACTGCCTCGTATAATCTCTAGGCTGTGCCATATAACTCCTCCAAATTAATTTGTTGATTGTATTATACATAGGTGAATCTCTTAATTCAACAAGGCCGACAAAAGATTCACTTTTCCGAAAAATTAATACGAGAGTCCTAAATCACACACCAGGAATTTGGTGGGATAGGCTAGGGGGTGGGGTCGGCATCGGGAGTATATATATATTTAAAAAAAGGCCGAATAGTTCTAATTGAACCATTCGATCCCCTTATTTTATAGTTCTTCATCAGTTTTTTGCGGAGTAGTGATATCTTTTGCGAGGTTTGATCGCTCTCCCTCCCACCTATCGATAAGGCTACCTAGTTCGTCTGGGGTCATCTCTCCTAAGTTCTTACCATTCCCCAGCTCCTCCGAGTTCTTGCCCAGATCCCCAGCCAGCTCAAGAGCTGTACGAGCCGCAGAGACTCTGGCACTTGGGTTTGAGTCAGGATCTTGCATTACTTCCTTCAACGTATTTGCCGCCAAGCTGGCCAGATCGGTTTGATAGGTAGTTTGTCGCAACAGCCGCAGAGCTGTTAAAACTGTAGGGTTTCTAGTCAATAAATATGCACTCTGTTTAGGATGAGCATATCCAGACAATCTAGCCGCTTCCGTTGGGTTTTTGTTTTCCTTTACGAGGTAATTGCAGAACTCTTGTTGCTGTTCTGAGAGTGTTCTTTTCCGAGTTAAATTCATCCGTAAGATCCTTCCGCATTTTTTACTCACTATATATATATGCAAAAAAAGTTTGACGAAACATCGGATTTCGTTCTAAATGGTTTTGTTGGTTTGGCTTGGTCGCCTTAATCAACATTAAAAATCAACTCTAACGAGGAGCAACACTATGTATTATTACTGTTTACCGCACCAATACAATCCGTCTAACGGACTAACTATTTCTTCACCAGCCAAGACTTTGGGAGATATGGGAAAACAACTTCAAAGAATTTTTGATGTTTTTGCGGAAAAGAAAAATAACACACAAGACTATCAAATGGTCAGGGTGATGAAAAGATCCCGAGGTGCTAGATCTCCAGATTTAATCGTTGGCTATTATCGTCTTGAGGATGGTAAAATGATTAAGCACAAGACGCAGACCATGACTTCTCTTGAATTTCAATTTGAGAGAATGGCTTGGGGTCGAGGCTAAGACCATGATGGTCTTAGTCGCTTGCGAGACTAGCGGTACTGTCCGAGATGCCTTCAACAAGGCTGGACACGATGCTTGGAGTGTTGACGTACTTCCGTCAGACACTCCGAGCAATCGGCATATCCAAGATGATGTTCGGAATGTTTTGGGATCGTCTTGGGATATGCTTATTGTCTGTCACCCACCTTGCACCAGACTTTGTAATTCTGGTGTGAGATGGTTACACACTCCACCGCCAAACAAAACTAAAGAACAAATGTGGGAAGAACTAGACGAGGGTTGCGATTTATTCAGCACTCTCTGGAATGTCTCCCACATTCCAAGCGTCTGTGTCGAAAATCCGATCATGCACCGCTACGCAAAAGAAAGGATTAAGAATTTCGAACCAGCCAGCCAAACTATTCAACCTTGGCACTTTGCTCAGTCTGAAGATGATCCAGACAACGTATCAAAAGCAACTTGCCTATGGTTGAGGAACCTCCCCACACTAAAGCGAACAGGAACGCTGGATGGCAAGTCAGCTCGTCATGAATGTCATTCGGCTGCACCCAGTAAATTGCGTTGGAAAATCAGGAGTAAATTCTTTCCTTCTGTAGCTAATGCAATGGCTAATCAATGGGGATCAATTCAAGGAGCAACAATATGAAAAATAATAACCTAACTGTCTGTGTGATCTGTGGCGATAGTTTCCGAGGATTAGGATCTAACCCATATCCAATTAAGGACAAAGGTCGATGCTGTTCACAGTGCGATCAGAAAGTAATCATGGTCAGACTTTTGAAAATGAAGGAGCAACAGAAATGAAAGATCTTTTAATCCCAGACTATGAAATGATGTTTTTCGGATCTCGAGAATATCAGGTTCTTGAAACACTCGAACAAACTTACAAAGGCAACGTCACAAAGATGACTAATAATCTTTGTTTATCTGCTGGTGCTTCATTAAGAGCCAGCCTTAAAAATTCCCGATTAAATCAAGCAGAAAAGGAATTGATTGATCGGGCATTAATCACAGTAAACCGCATAGCATTAATAAATGGAGGATTTGACTATGACTAAGCAAGCAATAATCGAAAAGCTACCAGATTGGGCAGATGATCCAATGAAATGGCAAACCGCAATGGATATTATGGAGCGAGAAATCAGTTTTACAATTTCTAGTATCTATGATGATCCCAACTCTAAAACAAGAGTGAAGCAGATCAAAGATGCTTGGAGGATAGTCAGCCGAGGATTTGCAGATTAAGGCGAAACAGCTCCTTCGGGAGCTGTCATCACTCTTTGGTCGGAGTGATCTGATGATGCCAGCCAGTATCGAAATAAAAAGGAGCAACAAATGCTTAAAAAAAATGACACCACAGTAGGTGAAATATTAAAGGAGGCACTCAAGTTCTATTTGAGATCTCCAGCAACTCTAGTAGGCGAAATTCTGGGGATAATCGGCATAGTATTCTTATGCTGGTCAACTCTGATGATCGGTTATGCGATTGGAGGTGCGTAATGAGTACTATAATTAAAAATGAAGAATGGCTAGAACTGTATTCTGAATTAGCCAGCTATGTTGAGAATAAACTTTTTCCTGATAGAAAAACCCATGATGATGATGGTAATCGTATAGATGAAACATCAAATGATTTTTGTGAAATCTGTAATGATATAGAAGAAATCTTATCAGGTGTTTTAACAATGGAGGATTTAAAAGCTCCAGCAAAACTCAACAACAAAATTTCAATTCTATGGGGAGAAGTTCCAGACGAGGGTCAAGAAGCGATTACCTACAAGTTCAAAACTAAGGCGGAGTTAGATGCGTTTAATCTTGGTATTGCCGAAACATTAGGCTGGAATGGTTTAGATGACTCGGTGGAAGAAGGTCACATTCATAAGGAGGAAGATGATGCTAACTGAAATATATATAGATGAGATGCAAAGCATTGGGTGTAATCAATGTAATAACTATGAAAGCGGTTCTACTCCTTGGAGTGCCTTCTACGTCAAAAATGATCTTTACGTTTGCGGTGAATGTCACTCAATCAATATTTCTGAGTATGATGAAAGTAGATATAACCTTCGTGAAAAGAACCCAAAAACTAACACTGATTATGATGTAGCACATGGCGATTGGTGGGATAGTGCAAGAAAAGATCAACTAGAGGAGCAAGCCAATGACAGTTAATCAACTCTACACAGTAAGAGAACACAGAGGTCGCCGCCGCATCTATTTGGAAGGCAAGCGGCTTTGGAATTCTAAATTCTTTCGGGGATCTCTTTTTAATATTGCTAAGAGAATTCCAGACAATGCTCCTTACTTGTCATTGATCCGTCAACTTTCCGAGGAAGAAAAATGGGATGCCGCTCACAAAGATGGGTTTGCGGATATTCATATTTATGAGGGAATGAGAGACTATAAGGTATCTGGAAGGACTGATCCCAGCTATTCCGATGGGAACAAGCCTACGATCGATTTAGCTGGCTCGGTGATCCCTTTCCCGATCGGAACAGAGATCGAAATTACTTACTCTGATTGGATCATTGAAATGACATATTCCGACAATCCTATCAATCTGGATATTCTTGATCGAGAGTGGGAGGCGAAAAATGGAAATTAGAATATTTCAATCGGGTCAAGGATTGCTTTCTATAAGCATAAACGGAAAACCAAGTCTTTGGAAAATTGCAAATCAATCAGGTACAGGGGTTTGGCGATTATATAAAGCTGGCACACATTTTATGCCATTGCTTCAATTAAAAAGAAATCTTGCACCATTCATTCACAAGTCAAAAGAATTGAATAAAATTGTGTCTGATTTCATTAGTGAGAATGATACCGAATATTATAATATAGAAAAATGGAGGTAAAACCC
>CENF01061126.1_pt1 | contig 11905 bp, 8 predicted proteins | sample 361291 | NCBI WGS metagenome assembly CENF01 (sample SAMEA2619399, study PRJEB7988) | marine metagenome | isolation source: saline water (ENVO:00002010), including | reverse complement strand
GGAGCAAAAGTACTTAAAGATGATAGAGATATTGAGATTATTAAGGATGCAGATTTAGTAAAAAAAATGGCAATAAACTCAAAAATTTATGCAGAATCTCTTGGTGGCGCAGCAGATAAAATTGTTTTAAAAATTGTTGGCTTGTTAAATGAAAATCAGTGAACCAAATTTTTGGTGGGTTAGTAGACCACTTTTTATCTTAAGATTAGTTATTCCAGGATGGAACTTATTTATAAGCTTAATTATAATAATAAAGAATTTTTTTATAAAAGAGTATACTCCTTCAGTCCCTACAATTTGTGTTGGTAACTTTGTAATTGGCGGGCAAGGTAAAACACCTTTCGTAAGATATATAAGAGAAATATTGCAAAAAAGAGGAGTAAAAACATGCGTTGTATTAAAAGGATATGGCGGTAAAAGTAAGCTAACAAAAATAATAGACATAAATGATAAGTCTGAAAACTTCGGGGATGAATCAATTCTTCATTCCATAGATGGATTAACTATTGTTTCAAAGAAAAGAAAAAAATCTTTTGATGTCTTACAGAATAATCAAGCTGATGTTGTAATTCTTGATGACGGTTTACAAAATCCATCGATAAAAAAAGATATTAATATTGTTATGGTAGATATTTCAAAAGGATATGGTAATGGCTCGGTAATACCTTTTGGCCCTTTGCGGGAAACTATTCAAAAAGGATTAAAAAAAACTGATTTATTAGTTTTTGTTAATTCAATAAACGAAAAACATGACTCCATAAAGAAGATACAAGAACTTTGGAAGGGGCCGAGTCTTTTTGCAGACTATAAAACTATTTTAGATAAAACTATAAAATCTAATCTCGTAATTTATTCGGGTATATCAGATCCAAGAAAGTTTTCAGAGGGTATTAAGAATAATAATCGTAAAATTCTAAAAAATTTTATTTTACATGATCATGAGGAGATTGATGAAAAAAAAGCAAGTGCTATTCTTAATGCTGCAAACAAAGAGGCTGTCGATATTGTGACTACAGAAAAAGATCATGCAAGACTTCGTAATTCTCCAAAAGGCTCGCAAAGAGAGAGGTTATTTTCATTATCAAAGCTTGCTAAAATAGAAATCTCCACTGATGAAAAAGCTCTCATCAGATTCTTAGCCAATAATCTTAGGATTAGGTTAAATTAAATGAAAAATCCTTCCATATTTATTTTTTTAATTTTTTTTTTAACCTCTGATATTTATGCTGGTAAGCTCAGTAATATAAAGGTTTTTAATTCTGATGGTGATTACGTTTCTTACGAGGTCGAAATAGTTACTTCACCTGAAGAACAAGAAAGGGGTTTGATGTTTCGAGATAAACTTAAAAAAAAAGAAGGTATGTTATTTATTTTTGATTCACCAAAAAAAGCATCATTTTGGATGAAAAATACGCTAATTTCTCTAGATTTAATTTATATAAAAAAGAATGGTTTAATTGATTCAATTTATCGAGACTTAGAGCCAATGAGTTTAAAAAAAATTAAATCAAAGTCTAAAGTTAAAGCGGTATTAGAAATTCCTGGAGGGGATAGCAAGCTCTATGGCATTAATAATAATTCATTTATAAATATAGATATGATCGAGGGTAATTAAATATATTTTACCTTAAGAATTTCATAGGATTTACCACCACCAGGAGTATTTACTTCAACGGAATCTCCTGTCGATTTTCCTATTAAAGACCTAGCCAAAGGAGATTGTATTGATATTTTACCAGACTTAAAGTCTGCCTCAACTTCTCCGACAATTTTATACTCTGACTCTACATCAGTTTCTTCATCTACAATAAGAACTGTAGCACTAAACTTAATCTCATCACCTGAAAGCAAAGATGGATCAATTACTTCAGCCCTACTTAAGGTATCTTCAAGTTCCATAATTTTAGTTTCATTATGGCTCTGCTCCTCCTTTGCTGCATGATATTCAGCATTCTCAGATAGGTCACCATGAGCACGAGCCTCTGCTATTGAATTAATTATTCTAGGTCGTTCAATAGCTTTACGATTTTTTAATTCATCTTCGACTAGAGTTTTACCTTCAGGCGTTATTGGTATTTTATTCATAAATGAAGTTTAACCTAGTATTTTTATATTTTTAAGAAAAAATTAAATTTAGTTTAGTAATTTACCGTAAGATTGAATTGTTTTTACGGAAATTTCTTTATTTATAATTGATTTAATACCTAAGACAGAAGCCGTTGCTCCTGAAACTGTTGTATAATATGGAACCTCGGCTTCTAAAGCTGATCGCCTTATAGATTTTGAGTCTTTTATAGCCTGAGGTGTTTCAGTTGTGTTGAATACCAAAGAAACCTTATTATTTTTAATTTCCTCTACTATGTGAGGACTTCCTTGCATTACTTTATTAACTTTTCTTGCATTAATACCATTTTTATTAAAAAATTCTGCGGTTCCATCGGTTGCTGTAATTGTAAACCCTAGTTTTACAAGATCTGAAACAGGTTCCAAAATTTTATCTTTATCACTATCTTTTACAGAAACAAAAACTACACCAGATTTTGGAATATTTGTTCCTCCTGCAATCTGGCTTTTTGCAAAGGCCATACCAAAGTCTTCGTCTATTCCCATCACTTCTCCAGTTGAACGCATTTCTGGTCCTAAAATTGTATCAACCCCAGAAAATCTTTTAAATGGGAAAACAGCCTCTTTTATTGCGAAGTGACTTATCTTTTTTTCTTTTAAGTTCATTTCTTTAATTTTCTTACCTAACATTATTTTGGTAGCTATTTTTGCTATTGGCTTGTCTAAAACTTTAGCAATAAATGGGACTGTTCGGCTTGCCCTTGGGTTAACCTCCAGTATGAAAATTTTATTATCTTTAATTGCAAATTGAACATTCATTAATCCAATAACGTTAAGGTCTTTAGCTAGAAATTTTACTTGCTCTCCTAATTCCTCAAGAATTTTTTCATTTAATGAAAAAGGTGGAATTGAGCATGCTGAATCTCCAGAATGTACACCAGCCTCTTCAATATGTTCTAAGATACCTGCAATAAATACATCTGTGCCATCTGATAATGCATCTATATCAACTTCAATAGCATCTCTAAGATATGAGTCTATCAAAACAGGGTTTTCCCCAGAAACTATTACTGCTTCCTTCATATATTTTTGCAACTGCTCATCCGAGTGAACAATTTCCATAGCCCTTCCACCCAATACATAAGAAGGTCTAATTACTACAGGATAACCAATCCTTTTAACAATTTCCATTGACTCAGATGCTGATTTTGCTACTCCATTTTCAGGTTGGAGAATATTAAGTTTGTTTACTAATTTTTTAAACCTGTCTCTATCCTCAGCTAAGTCTATTGCATCCTGAGGTGTGCCTAGAATTTGGATACTGATATTATTCTCCTCTAATTCCCTTGCAAGCTTGAGCGGTGTTTGCCCTCCAAACTGGACGATTATTCCTAAAAGGTCTCCTTCAGAAGATTCTGCTTTAATGATCTCTAGAACATCCTCAAAGTTTAATGGTTCAAAATATAAACGATCTGATGTGTCGTAGTCAGTTGAGACTGTTTCAGGATTACAGTTTACCATTATACTCTCAATTCCCATCTCCTCTAAAGCATAAGATGCATGACAACAACAATAATCAAATTCAATTCCTTGACCTATTCTATTTGGACCACCACCAAGAATGATAACTTTATTTCTTGACGATGGAAGTGCTTCGCTTGACAGAGATTCTGAAAAAATTGTGTCGCTATATGTAGAATACATATAAGCAGTTTTTGACTCAAATTCTGCTGCACAAGTATCAACTCTTTTAAAAGCAGGAAGTATATTTAAATTTTCTCTTAAGGCTCTTATTTCCAACTCTTTTTTGTTTGTAAGTTTTGATATTCGTTTATCTGAAAATCCTTGAGTTTTTAAAAATAAAATATTTTCTCTATCTTTAGGTATGCCTTTTTCTATAAGCTCTTTTTCGATAGAAATAATTTCATTTATTTGATCTAAGAACCATGGGTCATAATAGGTAAGTTCATGAATTCTTGATAAACCTATTCCAGCTCTTATTGCGTCGGCTATTATTAAAATTCTTTCCGGAGACGTTTTTTTAAGGTTTTCTTCTATTTCATTTATATCCCCAGATATTAAAAACTCATCAAAACCACATAATCCTATTTCAAGTGAACGAAGGGCTTTTTGAAAAGATTCCTTAAAATTTTTACCAATAGCCATTGCTTCTCCAACTGACTTCATAGATGATGAGAGCATTGGATTCGATCCTGGAAATTTCTCAAAAGCAAATCTTGGAATTTTTGTAACTACATAATCAATCGTTGGCTCGAATGAAGCAGGAGTAGTTTTAGTTATATCATTTTTTAATTCATCTAATGTGTAGCCAACAGCTAATAAAGCTGCAATTTTTGCAATAGGAAAACCTGTTGCCTTTGAGGCTAGAGCTGACGATCTTGAAACTCTTGGGTTCATTTCGATAACAACCATTTCACCGTTTTTTGGATTAATAGCAAATTGTACATTTGAGCCGCCAGTATCAACTCCAATTTCTCTTAGAATATTGATAGATGCAATTCTTAGATTTTGATATTCTTTATCTGTTAATGTTAAAGCTGGAGCGACAGTTATTGAATCCCCAGTGTGGACTCCCATGGGATCTACATTCTCTATAGAGCAAATTATAATACAGTTGTCAGCCTTATCTCTAACAACTTCCATTTCATATTCTTTCCAGCCAGCAACCGACTCTTCTACAAGGATTTCGTTTGTTGGAGAGCTTTCAATTCCATTTGATGCTATTTTTTCAAATTCTTCAATAGTAGACGCTATACCACCACCCGTCCCCCCTAGCGTAAAAGATGGTCTTATTATCACAGGTAGTCCAATTTCATTAAGATTTGAAAGAGCATCTTCCAATGACTGAGAAACATAAGATTTTGGAGTTTTAAGGCCTATTTTATGCATAGCCTTTCTAAATTTATCTCTATCTTCTGCTTTTGATATAGCTTCCTCATCTGCACCAATCAACTCTACATTGTATTCATCTAGGAAGCCAGATTCAGACACTTCAAGCGAGACATTCAAGGCTGTTTGACCGCCCATTGTTGGAAGAAGAGCATCAGGTTTTTCTTTTTTAATTATTTTTTTTAAAATATCTGCTGTTATTGGCTCGATATAAGTTTTATCTGCTACATCTGGATCTGTCATTATTGTTGCAGGATTAGAATTTATTAAAATTATTTTGTAGCCATCTTTTTTTAAAGCCTTACAAGCTTGCGTACCTGAATAATCAAATTCACATGCTTGACCAATTACTATAGGACCAGCACCTACCACTAATATACTTTTTATATCACTTCTTTTTGGCATTTAATTTTTTCCAACTAAATTTTGAAATTTATCAAAAAGATAAAAACTATCATATGGTCCAGGCGAGGCTTCAGAATGGTGCTGAATTGAAAAAATAGGTTTTCCTTTTACCATTAAGCCAGAATTACTATCATCAAAAAGACTTTTATGTGTCTCAATGACATCTGATGACAGAGTATCAAATTTAACTGAAAAACCATGATTCATTGATGTGATTTCTACTTTTCCATTTTGTATATTCTTTACTGGATGATTTGCACCATGGTGCCCTTGATGCATTTTAAATGTCTTACCACCAAGTGCTAAAGCAAGAATTTGATGTCCTAAACAGATACCAAAAATAGGAATATTCTTAGACATAAGTTCTTTGATAATTGGTATTGCATATTTTCCTGTTGCGAGTGGATCACCAGGCCCATTAGAGAGAAAAATTCCATCTGGTTTTAGGCTAGTTATATCTGATGCACTTGTATTACATGATACGATAGTAATTTTATTAAATCTTGAAGAAAGACATCTTAAAATATTACTCTTTACTCCATAATCAATAACAACAATGTGTTTATTAATTTGATTGATATTATGACTTAGGTTTTCAATTTCTTTTTCTTCCCAAGTATAAATATGATTAGTTGATACTTTTACAGCAAGATCTTGGCCGTTAATACCCTCCCAATCATTTAATTCTTTTAATAAAGCATCTTTATCTAAAATACCCTTTTGGTCATTAATAATTACGCCATCTACAAAACCATTTTTTCTTATATGACTAGTTAATTCTCTTGTATCAATTCCATATAACCCGACAATCTTATTTTTTATAAGCCAATCATTTAAATTTTGTTCTGAGCGCCAATTAGATGGAGATGTTATGGGGCTACTAAAAATTGCTCCGCTTATATAAGTTTCTTTATTACTTTCTATATCTTGTGAGTTAACCCCAACATTTCCAATATGTGGAAATGTAAATGTAATTATTTGAGAAGCATAAGATGGGTCAGTCATTATTTCTTGATAGCCTGTCATGGCAGTATTAAAGCAAACCTCTCCAATTGTGCTACCTTCATAACCACAGCCAAAACCATTAAATACTCTTCCATCTTTAAGAAGGAGGGCTCCTGTTGATTTTTGGGGTGCCCAATCAGACATTTTGAAACCTATGGAATTTTAGAAAAATTAGCGTATATGATGACATTAATAAACATGAGTCTTTAATGTTTATTATCATAATAAGTCTTACCTCGCTTTAAATATAAGTAATATTTTAAAATATTAACGAATCATTATTTGTAAAATCAAATTGACGAAAAATATTCATAGTATAAACGTTCGTCAAGTGAACATTTAATATAAATCAATTTTTTTTAAGAATCATATATTTGATTGGATAAAAATATAGAGCTATCATACTATTTTATGAGTTTGTTATTTATAGGAATAAATTATGTTATTAGATCTTATTAAAGAAGACTTAAAAATTGCTATGAAAGCAAAAGATACCCTCACCGTTTCAACTCTTAGGATGGTTACTTCAGCAATAAAAAATATAGAGATTAATAATAGAATCTCCGATGGCTCTAGTCCTGTGAATGAATCTCAAATTATTCAGCTAATATCTAAAATGATTAAACAAAGAAAAGAGTCGGCTGATATTTTTAGAACAAGCGACAGATTGGACCTTGAAAAAAAAGAAAATGAAGAAATCAAAATAATTCAAAAATATATGCCTGTTCAGATTGATGATAATAAAATTAATTCAATTCTTGATGTTGCTATTGAAGAAACTGGTTCCGCTCAAATTCGTGATATGGGGAAGGTTATGGCTTTTTTAAAAGATAACTATTCTGGTCAAATGGACTTTGGTAAAGTTTCGGTTATGTTAAAGGATAAATTAAAAAGTTAGTAAATGAAATTCTCTACCAATACTCTTAATGAAATTAAAGATAGAATTCCAGTATCGCAAGTTGTTGGAAAAAAAATCCAATTAAAAAAGAAAGGTAGAGAGTATGTTGGTCTTTCACCTTTTAATAAAGAAAAAACTCCTTCCTTTACGGTCAATGATGAGAAGCAATTTTACCACTGTTTTTCTACAAATAACCATGGAGACATTTTTACTTTTTTAGTTGAGGTTGGAGGATTGAGCTTTCCTGAGGCTGTTGAGAAGTTAGCCGAAGAAGCGGGAGTTCAACTACAAGACCTTTCACCACTTGAGGAAGAAAAGTTTAAAAAAAATAAAGAAATTTTGGATGCTCTTGATATTTCAAAATCATTTTTTTCTTCTCAAATTTATGAAACAAATAACTCCTATGCCATTAAATACCTGAGGGAAAGGGGTATAGATGATAAAATAATAAAGGATTTTGATATTGGGTTTGCTCCACAAGGTAGTAAATTAGAAAAGTTTTTATTATCTAAGGGTGTTTCTCGTGAGGTTATGATTTTAGCAGGTATGGTTATCAAAAATGATAATAATGAGAATAACTTCTATGATAGATTTCGAAATAGAATAATTTTTCCTATAAGGGACTCAAGAAATAAAGTTGTTGGTTTTGGTGGTAGGGTAATAAATAAAGATGATCAACCAAAGTACCTTAACTCTCCTGAAACACCAGTTTTCCATAAAGGAAGTGTTTTGTATAACTTTTCAAATGTAAGACCAAAGCTAAAAGAAAGGGATGATTTAATAGTGGTTGAGGGTTATATGGATGTTGTTAGCCTTTCATCAAAAGGCTTTAATGTATCTGTAGCTCCATTAGGTACTGCAATAACAGAAAATCAACTAAATATTCTATGGAAAGAAAATAATAGCCCAATAATTTGTTTTGATGGCGATAGGGCTGGAAAAGCAGCTTCATTTAGAGTTAGTGAGTTAGCTCTCAAATTACTTAAACCGAATAAGTCACTTAGGTTTATAAGTTTACCAAACGATCTCGATCCGGATGATTATATTAAAAGCTTTGGACTTGAGAGTTTTTTAAAATTAGTCAGCAATGCCTCTCCCTTAACTAATATAGTTTGGGATTCTTGTATGAGTATTTCTGATATTAAAACACCGGAAGGCAGATCTGGATTTGAGAGTGAGTTAAGAAAAAAAATTAATTTAATAAAAGACTCAAGTATTAAAAAGCATTATGGCTTAATTTTTAAACAATATTTAGATGAGCTATTTTATAAAAAAACTATAAACACCTCGTATAATAAAAATAATTTTGTAAAAAAAGGTTTTAGATCAAGTAACTTAAAAACTAGTATATTGGCCTCCGGCGGGGAATTACCATCAGATCTAGAAGCATTAATTTTGTCTGGAGTTTTTTTATTTCCAGAACTTATAGCTAAATTTTTTGAAAAATTAGAGCTAGCAGATTTTAAAAACTCTAAACTTAAAGAAATAAGAGATAACCTTTTAATGTTAGAAAAAAAAGATGATGGTGATCTAGGTATTGATCTGCTAAAAGACTATATAAAAAATAACTATAAAGGGTTTTCAGACGATAATTTAAAATTCGCTAATAGGTTTTGGCTAAATCAAAAAAATAAAGATTTTAGAGAAATTTCTAAAGTTTGGCTTGAAATTTTGTCTGATGACCAGCATATAAAGAGTCTTGAAAGAGATATTCAGGATAATAAAAGTAAAATTAGTAATGAAGATGATGAGAGGCGCTTTATTGAACTTATTAAAGATAAAGATAATTCAATAAAATCGATAGAAGAAAAATATGGTAAAGAAGAAAGTCAGTAAAACTAAGGCAGAAGATTCTCCACAAGATAGTTCCTTATTGGATATGTCAAACCGTGCTGTTAAAAAAATGATAAAATCTGCTAAAGCCGAAGGTTTTGTCAATTATAAAGAGTTGAATAAGGTTATTACTGCTGAGAAATATACTTCTGAGCAGATCGAAGATGTAATGTCACTTCTTTCTGAAATGGGAATTTCGGTTGTTGAAAATGAAGATCAGGAAGAAACTAGCTCTGATGAAAAGGCAGAAGTAGAAAAGCCAGCAAAAACAACCTCAGGCGATAGAACAGATGACCCTGTAAGAATGTATTTAAGGGAAATGGGCTCAGTTGATCTTCTATCCCGTGAAGGTGAAATAGCTATTGCCAAGCGTATAGAGGCAGGTAAAGAAGCTATGATCGAAGGTCTTTGTGAGAGCCCTTTAACATTTCAAGCTATAATAATATGGCGTGATGAATTAAATGAAGGGCAGGTTCTTTTAAGGGATATTATTGATTTAGAAGCATCCTATATCGGTCCTGATGCCAAAAATAAGAAAATATCTAAAAATCAAAAAGATGAAAATTCATCTGAAGACGATGAAACATCTGATAATGATGACTCTAATGATACCGATAATGATTACAACGAATATGAGAATAATGTATCTTTGGCTGCCATGGAGGCAGATCTTAAGCCTGAAGTATTTTTAATATTTGATGAAATTTCTATAAAATATAAAAAACTTCGTACACTCCAGGATAAAAGAAATTTATTAAGATCTAAAAACTCTGACTTAAATGCTTCTCAAATTAAAAAATATGATGAATTAACTAGTGACTTAAAAAATCTTATGAAAGGTTTGTCTCTAAATAACAATAGAATAGAGTCATTACTTGATCATCTCTACGATATAAATAAAAGGCTCGTGACTTCTGAGTTGTCTCTCTGGAAAATGGCAAATAAATCTGGAGTTGCTAGAGAGGATTTTTTAACAGAATATTATGGAAATGAATTAGATACTGGCTGGGTTGGAAGAATAGTAAGATTAAAGCGTAAGGGTTGGAAACCTTTTGTCCAAGAAAATAGAAAAGACATAAAAAGCCTTCTTAATGAAATTACAGAACTCTCTGAGGAGACTGGTTTAGAGATAGGTGAATTTAGAAAAATTGTTCTTAAAGTTCAAAAAGGTGAAAGAGAGGCGGCTGTTGCCAAAAAAGAGATGGTAGAAGCAAATTTAAGACTCGTTATTTCTATCGCTAAAAAATATACAAATAGAGGATTACAGTTCCTTGATCTTATTCAAGAAGGAAATATCGGTCTAATGAAGGCAGTAGATAAATTTGAATATAGAAGAGGCTATAAATTTTCGACATATGCGACTTGGTGGATAAGACAAGCAATAACTCGGTCAATTGCTGACCAAGCTAGAACAATTCGTATACCAGTTCACATGATAGAAACTATTAATAAGTTAGTTAGAACATCTAGACAGCTTTTACATGAAATAGGTAGAGAGCCGACACCGGAAGAATTATCAGAAAAGTTGAAAATGCCATTAGATAAGGTAAGAAAAGTTTTAAAAATTGCTAAGGAACCAATCTCCCTTGAAACACCTATTGGTGATGAAGAGGATAGTTATTTGGGTGACTTTATTGAGGATAAGAACGTATTGTTACCAGTTGATGCTGCAGTTCAATCAAATTTGAGAGAAACAACTACAAAAGTCTTAGCCATGCTAACTCCCAGAGAAGAGAGAGTTTTGAGAATGCGTTTTGGAATAGGTATGAATACAGATCATACTTTAGAAGAGGTAGGCCAACAATTTTCAGTTACTAGAGAGAGAATAAGACAAATAGAAGCAAAAGCTTTACGTAAATTAAAACACCCAACTAGATCAAAAAAACTTAGAAGTTTTCTTGATAGCTAGTAATTGATTATTTAAAAGGGCCCGTAGCTCAGTTGGTTAGAGCAAACCGCTCATAACGGTTTGGTCGCAGGTTCGAGTCCTGCCGGGCCCACCACTAAAAAATGATTTTATAAAGGGAAGTTAATGGCCTCATATCAATATACCTACGTTATCGATGATTTATCTAAATCTTGGCCTGGTGGGAAAGAATTATTTTCTAATATTAATTTATCTTTTCTTCCTAATGCAAAAATTGGTGTAGTCGGTGTGAACGGATCAGGAAAATCAACATTTTTAAAGATAATGGCTGGACATGAAAAAGATTATACAGGTGAAGCTTGGGCAGCTGAAGGAGTTACTATTGGTTATTTGCCTCAAGAACCCCTCCTTGATGAATCAAAAAATGTTTATGAAAATATAACCATAGGGCTAAAGGAGCAAAAGGATTTACTGGCAAGATATAATGAGCTAGCTGTAAACTATTCTGAGGAAAATGCTGATGAACTATCAGAGCTTCAAAATCAAATAGAAAGTAAAGATTTATGGGATCTTGATTCTAAGGTTAATCAGGCTATGGAGGCTCTTAGGTGTCCAGAGTCAGAAATGAGTGTTGTTAATCTATCTGGAGGTGAAAAAAGAAGGATAGCAATATGTCAGCTATTATTACAAAATCCAGATATCTTATTATTAGACGAACCTACTAACCATTTAGATGCAGAAACAGTTGCTTGGCTTGAGAATTATCTTAAATCCTACTCTGGTACAATAATCTTAATTACGCATGATAGGTATTTTCTTAATAATATTACCGAGTGGATTCTTGAGCTAGATAGGGGCAAAGGAATTCCCTATGAAGGCAATTATACCTCTTGGTTGACTCAAAAACAAAAGAGAATTGAGCT